>PVMK01126135.1_pt1 | contig 41357 bp, 41 predicted proteins | sample 1853481 | NCBI WGS metagenome assembly PVMK01 (sample SAMN08533507, study PRJNA380276) | Marine sediment metagenome, whole genome shotgun sequencing project.
GCAAGTCGCCGAGGTTTCGCTTCGGGTCGTCAGCCGCCTGTTAGTGTTGACTATCATCGAGGTCCGCTACGGAGTGCTAAGCAGTCACTCAGTTTGCTGTAAAAACGATGTAGTGACAGGCGCAAAACGGCCAGAAGCGGCCATTAGGATCTACGCAAGAACCGGCATCTTTTTAGTCTTTATCTAAAATCTTGAGTATTAGCACATCGGAGGCTCCGGCACCTAGGGAATAGGTGTCACCGGCTAAAGCCAGACCGCCATCCGGTAATTCGACCACCGCGCGAGCCCATTCGTTGCCTGCATACCCGTAGGTACGCTCCGACATCAATTGCCCGTCTGTGGATAGTTTGAGTAGCCAAACATCATTCAGTCCGGCCCCCTGCGAGTCTGTGTAACCGGCCAGCGCATAGCTACCGTCGCGTGTCGGGATAACGGAACGTACCCAGTCATTTTTTAACCCCCCGAAGTTTTGCTCCCACACAAGCTCTCCGGCACTCGTCAATTTCAATACCTTGATATCGAAGCCGCCACCATCAGCTTGCTGAGTCATGCCGGCTACGACGATATCTCCGTCACTTGTTGTTGTCACGGCGCTCGCATAATCGGACTTCGCCCCGCCAAACGTGCGGTCCCAAAGCGGCTCACCATCAGTATTAAGCTTAAGCACCCAGAAGTCGGCACCGCCGGCACCTTTTGATTCAGTGTGGCCAACAACAACCAAGCCATTGTCTGCCGTCTCGGCGATCGCATGGCTCCAATCGGTCGCAACACCACCGTAACGACGTTGCCATAGCAACTCACCTTCGTGGTCCAATTTGATCACCCAAAAATCGTAAGGCCCACCCGACTCATCTTGCGTGTAGGCACCCAGAGCAACGCCACCGTCACGGGTATTGACAACCCCGCTAGCCCAGTCGGTGGCGGTACCACCAAAATACCGTTCCCACAACAGATCGCCTTCAGCATCAACTTTCATTACCCAAACGTCAAACTCACCGGCGCCTTTGGATTCCGTCGCACCCGCAACGATGAGATCATGTTCCCGGGTTTCCACAATGGCCCTGCCACGATCGATGGCTGGGCCACCAAAGGTCTTTTCCCACATCAGGCGCCCTTCACCATCAACTTTTACAAGCCAAAGGTCTTCCAGTCCTGCGCCTTTTGATGCCGTGCGGCCCGCAGTACACAATCCGCCGTCGTAGGTACCGGTCATCGCATAAGCCCAGTCTTTTGAGGTCCCACCGTATGCAACCTCCCATTGCAAGCCGACCGTTGAAGCTCTCACCTTGTCAGCGTTGCGCGTATTAGATGGTAGCTTGTAAGAACGCAGCTCATCGAGTGGCATTATGCTTACGTATGCCAGCTTATCTTCATGACTACAATCGCCTGCATACTGCGTAAGAAAGTTTTTGGTTAGCGTTTGCACTTCACCTGTCGCAGTGACTGTGATTGGTTCTTCGCCGACATACGCCAGCTCCGATCCAGTCAATCCCGCCGCAGCCGGGTTGGAAAAATTCATCGAGAAGCTTTGCATCATCGGTGCATTGCCAGTTATCGTGATACGCAGAGCGCAACCATTCTCAAGGTTGGTGTAGTCGGCCGATGTTGAGATGCCACCGCCAAATTTCGCGATATCAGCCGGGGCAGTTACCGGTGCTGTGCGCCGCCAATTGTTGTCAAGCGGCACAGGTAGAAACTCATTGAAACCCTCTGATGACGACTGGTTTGTCGTCGCAGTGTTTTGCATGCTTGCACAACCTGTGGCAACCATGAGTAAACTCAGTATCAAAGACGAGCGCGTATTCATGTATTTTCCTTTCCCGCCTAAATACAACCGTCGATTCTAGACGGTAGATATTGCTCAACAAAAGCTGTTTGGTAAATACCCGATTTGGGTCGGTTTCTGCCTGTCGTCACCCTATCCTGCGAGCGTCTCCTTTTGCGGGAGAAACAGTCACTCAGATCACTGGAAAAACGATCTGGTGACAGGCGCAAAACGGCCATAAGCGGAAGTTTTTCAGATGGTTGCTTGTGCTGGTTAGGTGGCACCGGGGTGCGGCCCAGATACATATGTAGCAGCTCTCCAAAGGTGTTCTTGTTTAGTAGTGGGCGCACTCAATTTCCAAATTGAGTTGATACACGTAGACTTCATCTCCTTCAGGCTGACCGTACCCCGTTCCAGACCCAGAACAAGAATGATCGTTGTCATCATGTGCTGCGATGTTGCTTGGTTGTAGGATAAAGGTCCAAATACCGGCAGCAATTACCAACAGGATTAATCTATCCACGAATTTCATCTGCATTGCTCCTTTAAGTTTGTGGTGCCACTTAGCAGCGTTTGAGGTTCCATTCCGTTTTTCGGCGTTGTCGAAATCAAAACCCTCGGCGCATATTTCGGTTGCTGCCAGATGTCCGCGATGGGTCGTCTCCTGCCTGTCGGTGCTGGCTATCAGCTTGGTCCGCTTCGGAGGGGTAAGCAGTCGCTCAGATTGCTGGAAAAACGATGTAGTGACAGGCGCAAAGCGGCCACAAGGAGTCATTCCCGGTTCCGTTAATGACGCAAAAGGAACTCCCCCCGAAGCGGGGATTTTCTTTCGCCTTTGATACCCCACTGTCCAACCAACTCATCATCCGCAAGTGTTTTGTTATCAGGTTGAGTCCCGTGTCGCCAGACAGTTCGCCACCGCATAAGCGCATTGTTCACCATTCTGGCTGCGGCGGCCCGTTCGTCCTGAATAACTGATCGTTTTGACTGCATCGTCTTTCAAGACGAAGGTCACCACACATGAACCGCCCCAGCCGTAGCTACTGGAGCCATAGGACAGAAACTCCAATGCCCCCTCTGCAGCTGAGCGTACAGGTACTCCGGCACAGGTCAGTAATTCGATCTTCGACAGCCCGATCAGTTCAGTTTTTGCTCGCTGGGCAAGCTCTGCTCGTTCGGTACGCCGTGAATGTGAACAACCGGCCACGGTAACAAGGATAATCAGTAGTAAGAGCACTGTCGATTTGGTATAGGACATGATCCACCTCCGGGTTGCTGGCCCACTTCGGCGCCAAATTGCAGACCTAAGCAATACGTAATTACCGAATATCGATCTGTGGCTAATGTCTGGAACCGGTCGTTCGGACTGGGATTTCCAATTTTCAGATTGAGCGATTGCTTCTTCATCCAGCCCAACAGCCCCAAATGCTGAAGCGAATAGCCAGACCGCGAGGAGTAGGTATTTGTACGAATTGCGGTTGAGGTGCGCCAGTGTATTATGTCAAATGTGCATAGTTGCGAGTCCGGGGGCTCGTCTTCGAGTAGGGACGTGTATCAGTCCAGGCAAATCGGCCAATCGCTTAGGGAGTCGCTTGCCTATCCACGCTGGATGGCAGCCGCCAGGATCAATCGCGGATCGTGTCCGCATCGCGGGTACTTCGATAGTTGGGACCGCAGATGCCGGCACTGCTCGAAAAAGACTGAGTGCCGGTGGGTCAATAAGCTCAATGGGGGCGTAGACGCGGCCGGTATGTCAGCCGGTGAACTGATTGAAGTACTGGACATTGCCCTCGGTTTCATGGGTCACCACAAAGCACACCATAATCGGCAAACGTGTGACTGCCAAGCGTGTTCGTGGTTGAGAGACACGCGACACCTTGTCAAGCGATACAGAAGGCGGTCTACAAAAATGGTTTACGTGGAAAAACAGTAAAGACATTTATTTTGTTACTCACACCTAAAGGTCCGCTATCCGTTCGTAACCAGCCCCCTGATGCGCGCATTTTGAAATTTTAGAATTTTACGACTGCTTCTGCGCAAACAGCAGACGTCAGTTTGCATTGAATTTGGCGCAGCCCAGAGTCGCAAAACGGCCAGAATCAGACATTCGCGGGAACGGGCATGAATCACGCGATTCCATCAAAATAAAGTTGCAACCAGTCCTCCAGCGTCGTGAGCTTCAGGGGGGAAATTAGCTGCTCGCAGTGCGCTTTGTCGTCAAGCGTCATGTTCGAAATAATTGCCCGCCTTGATGTTCTGGTTGATCTGGGAAGGATAACGAAATGCTGGCTTTAAGCCGAACAATAATCTGATCGAATATAGCGTTTCTCCACGAAAGTTGCCTGCCGATACTTCGAACTGAATTCCGCATTTAGCGCATGAGCGCGGGCAGCTAGCTCAACTGGTGAAACAACCTCCGATACTCCGTTCACAGCCTTGTGCAAGTGAGCGTCTCGGTCGCTGAAAATAGAGGCTACGAGCTTGCCAATATCTTCTTCAGCGACGTAGGGAAGCCGCGCATCCGGCGCGTACGGATAAACCAGCCGATTCTTATACTGCATACCGAATTTTATCTGACGCATGTATGCCGGCTGCCGAAGGAAAGTCCATGGCAGGTCTGTTTTTCGAATCACTTCTTCCCAATGCCACTTGGTGCGGAAGTGAATAGGCGCTTCCAGACCGATTGATTCAGGCGGCAGGTCCAAGCGCGTCATTGTCTGCCAGATAAAATGCTCTAGTGTCGGACAGGATTGGGCCGCACCGACGACAGCCCGGCATTGCGCCATCTCCTCCGGGTTGGCCGGGCGGTATTTCTTCGCGTAAATGTTGTAGATACTCGTTCCGTAGATACCGTGGGCATTTTCAAAGGCTTTTTCCAACGCGTTCTTGTCATCGGTCGCGGCCTGTACTACCTCAACGTGATTGCCGTCATTGCCCAGTTGTCTGAGTCGTTCGATTCGTTCGCTATCCAGGCGTCTTGCTGTAGTTCGAACATTGAATCTCCCAGTCTTCAACAGATAGCGAACCGCCCAGTAACCTTCATCCGCTGTGCCGTTAACAACCACGACTGTAGGCTTATTGTCATCCATCTAATTTCCCATGCGATTGCGATGGGGTTAGTTTAGACCGGATGGGCTTGACCCGCTAAAGCTCAATGTACGTAAGTACAATTAGAGAAGGGGAGCCGTCAATCGGCATAGCGCGAAGGACCGCTTCGCGTCGACAGCAGACAGCCGTATTGAGGTGCGGCGAATGTCGACTTTGGGTCGTTTTGAGTCTGACGGCACGCAACAAGGCGAGCGGCGGCTATTGAGTGGGAAGCAGACGAATTATCGCCTCGAATATGGCGCTGGCATCAGGCAGAAAGCGGCCAACTTCGGTCATTCGTGGGTTCACAATTTCCACCACGCCAATGCCTTAGCCTCGTGAGTCTTTATGAACGAATCCTTGCCATTCATGTAAGCATCAATATCGTCAGGGAACGCGGTTGCCAAGCGCTGTTTCAATTCGCTGTATTGCGACGCGACCGCTGAGTGCGCAACCAAGTAATCACGAAAAGCCAAATGCCGTCGGCTTTCAACGCTACCCGATTCAAACACATGAACCTGATGTGTTCGGACTCCAGCGGAGTTGGCCTTCCGAAAATACCGGCGACCAGAAATACCGAACTCTCCAAGAACTTCGTAACCGAGCGTCTTCATGCCGGAACGCCCTGCATCCAACCTCGCCAAACTACGAACTTCGATAAGAATATCGATTATCGGCTTTGCGAACATCCCCGGAACTGAGGTGCTGCCGATGTGGTGGATGGACACAACCACCGGCCTCAATGCTTCGCCGATTCGGTCAGCCTCCATGTCGAAAGACTCACTCCAAGAATCATCGTAGGGAACGACCTCAATTTGCATGGGCTTCACAGGTCGCTAATGAAGGGCTATTTTCGGCCAACTTGCGTCATTCAGCTTTCACGATCACACGGATGATTGATCCCGTCCAGCACGGGTACGTCTTCAAGCTCAAAGGGGTCTACACCTTCCAAACATGCAACGTTGTAACCGTATTGAGTCGGGTTAGATCGCCGCTGGTGATGTGTGTATATGCCGCATATCGAGCAGAAGTAATGCTTGGCTGTCATAGTGTTGAACTGATATAGCGATAATTTGTCCGCCCCGCTAACTACCTTTAATCCGTCAAGTGGAACCGATGCCGCGATTGCGCCTCGTTTCCGACACATTGAACAATTGCATCTTCGTGGATCTTCGACGCCGTTCGGCAATGAAAGCTCCAGCTGGATCGCCCCACAGTGACAGGATGCATTGTGTATCGGTTTAACTTCCATTCGCATCTCCCGCATACATCTCACTGAAGGTCGGATTTCGGCCATGAGCGGGCACTCAGTATTCTATCAACTACACCGCGAATACATATAACAGGTGCTCGGTTCTGGCGAAATATTTGGATGGACCAAGTACCGCTCAAGGTGCCCCTCCTGAATGAACCCTGACTTCTCTAGGGCACGTTGTGAGGCTCTATTGTCGACATGGCAGGTCGCTTGTACACGATCAATGTTCGGATTCGACAACGCGGCTCCTACCAAACCTTGTATGGCTTCAGGCATCATGCCTGCACCCCAGTGTTGACGGGCAAGAACATACCCGATATCAACAACTCCTTCCTGAATACGCGCGTCGAGCATGCCTATCAGCTGGCGGGAATCACGATATCTAATGATATAAGCAAATCGCGACCCTAAGGCCCAGTCACGGATACAGTCTTCGACAAAGTCACGAACGGTCGTCCCTGACTCATGAGGCACCCATGTCATATAGCGACACACCTCTTGATCCTGAGCGTAGGCAGAAAAAATTTCACCAGCATCATCTGAAACAGGCGCGACCAAAAATAGCCGAGGAGTCTCTATTTCTTCGGGCAACTGGCGCTTCATTATAGAAACCTAGTTTGTTGCGAAGCGGCTACGGGACCGCGAGGAACTGGATTTTCCCAGCACATGGTCAATAAAAGGATCAATATCTTTGTTCCGCGCATCAACAGGAATCTTATGGCCGTAGTCGGGATAGATGATCGCCCGAGCATTGCCACCGCTGTGAACAATGTCCTCAGCTAGGCGACGAGCTTGATTGGCGTCCGTGCGGTCATCTTTTTCACCGTTCAGGATCAACGATGACGCCTTTATACTGTTCGCGAAACGCAAGACCGAGCGTGCGCGCAATGCATCATCAGTGCCGCCCGTTTCCGCGATAAGCGACTTCACTACCGACCGTTTTTCTGAGTTCGTTTTTGATTCCTCGACATACTCTACCAAATCGTAGATACCCGATATAAGAACCAAACCCGAAACGGAAGGGTCATGCGCCGCGACAAGACCGGCTGTCACTGCACCACGGCTTGCTCCTTGAATAACGAGTTTTTTCGGTGACGCGAGGCCTTCCGCCCGTAGATTGGAAATGACGCCTGATACCGCGTGCTGTGTAAATGCACCACAAAAGTCGGCGGGTCCTGTTGAATTTCCATAGCCCGGTTGCGAGATTGCCACAGCTAGGTATCCACGGTTAGCAAACTTCTGGAGTACCTCCCACTCAACGAAGACCTTGCCTCCAGGCCGCGAAAATCCCATTTGATGTCCATGCAGGAAGACAATGGTCGGCCAAGGGCCTTTGCCAGCGGGTTCCTCAATAAAATATTCCACCTGCTTTGAAGCATCATCTGGATGTGGGATGTGCAGTGCTGCTACTTCTGTGCCCCGCTGACACGAGCACACCGCCAGACCGGCAATCACCACCAGCACAAACAGAGTCTTGCTGTTAGCGCTCGTAATACGGCGACTCACCCGCTACTCCCTTCATTAGTGGCCCAACAGCCTATTCAAGCACCACGGCGCTATATCTTGGCAGCGATTGTCCCATATTCGGCAAAACGGTGAGCATCCGCAGTGGGTCGTTGTCTGCCTATTGCCATGCAATAAGGCGAGCGACTGGTTCCCGCTCCTTACCAGCCGTTTAGATCAGGATTTTCGATTTCCCAATTTAAGCGGCTGCTCTTGCGGTGCGACCTTAACCGATCGACGTTCCGCCACAAACTGCTTGCCTGGCATTCGGACGTCCAAAGGCCAGGCTAGCCCGCGTTTTAAAGCGATCTCTCCGCAAATATCACCCGTGTAAGAAAATTTCACCCGAATTTCGTCTTTATCCCGCCACGCGTAAAGACCGGGATGAATTTCCCGCCTTCCACAATCGAAGAAACGTTGTTTTGCTGTTTATGTCAAACTTGGATAGTACATAAAAAGCAAAATGTTAAGCTCGGAAAAAGTTAACGAGACTATGTAAAAGAACGATAAGAAATTGATCCTGAGATTCATATTCCAATCGCAGGATTCTCGTATTAAGACAAAGTCAACATCATTTCTGGGGCTACTGCCGCAATAGATTGCGGGTTGATTGGGTCTCATCTTTGGGGAAGAACTGGATGGGCGTCTATGTTTGGGATGGCGGTCGTGATTTCGTATGTGATCGTGCGAATGAGTCAACTCGGTGCATTGTGACAACAATCGGGGATGCGGCGATGCCCCAGTTCCCGAGCTTGTTTACTTTGTTATCACGACTACTGACGATAGCGGCAGCGTTGGTCGGGACCACAAGCTTGGCGTTCGCCGATCACGGTGCTGATGCCTATGTGATTTTTGCCGGTGCATCTGACCAGGTACTGCCGAGGCATGCCAAGGCCGGCAGCGGCTATCAAGTCAGTGTCAACGAGCATGCGCTGGAGCACGCTCATGTGACCTTTGATCTGGGCGGCGGTTTCAGCAGAGTCGCCGAACGCACACGCATCGTCGCCAATAATCGAGGCCGCTCATGGATAGGTAAATTCCAGGATGTGCCCGGTGGCGTCGTGATCGTCAGCAAACGTAAAGGAATCGTTTCTGGCATCCTCGATGATGGTGAGAATCTCTTCGAATTGACGCCGGGCCGCGGCGGCCAGACTTTGTTGTTTCGCGTCGACGAATCAAAGTTGCCGCCAGTCGCTGCGCCGCTGGTTTCCAGCGAACCCTACCCAGATGAGAGCGGCGGCAACCAGACTCTTCAAGCATCCGGTGTCGTTCAGGATGTCATGCTGCTGTATACAACAGCAGTAAAAAGCAGTTACGGCAGCATTGCCGCCACGGAAGCCGCCCTTCTCGATTCAATGGTCGCGACCAATCAGGCCTACATAGACAGTCAAGTGGATGTGCAGGTGAATGTCGTACACATCGCGGAGGTGACTTACAGCGAGATTGGAAATATTAGCACCAGTCTGCTGGATCTCCGGAAGACTACCGACGGCTACATGGATGAAGTCCATGCCTGGCGCAATACGCACGGCGCAGACCTGGTCCAGCTGGTCACCATGGACACGAATAATTGTGGTGTCGCATACTTGATGAACAATAACAATATTGCCTATGCGCCCTATGCATTCAGTGTCACCGCCAAAGACTGCGTATCCGGCACGACCCCCGCTCACGAGATCGGCCATAACCAGGGCATCTGTCACAATCGCGAAGAACCCAGTTGCAATAACCCAGCTTACGACTATAGCTACGGACTCTGTGGGCCGACATTCCGGACCATCATGTCTTATTCGAGCCCTTGCGGGGCCGCCCGGATTCGACACTTCTCCAATCCGAGTGTCTACGTCGATGGCCAGCCAACCGGCATTGATCACAACCTCGACCCCATCAATTCGGCCGAAGGGGCCCGCACGATAAACAACACCGCGGCCACGGTCGCCGCCTACAGAAGTGGACCCAATGCAACGCCACCAGCGGCACCAAGCAATCTGACTGCAACCGCATCTTCCGAAACTTCGATTACCTTACAGTGGCAAGATAACGCCGATAACGAGGACGGGTTCCGCGTGGAAAGATCCCTGGATAGCTCCAGCTGGTTGGCCATTGCAAACCTTGGCGCGGATAGGGAAATTTTTACTAATGGCGCACTTAGCCCGGGCACGCTCTACTATTATCGGGTGCGCGCTTTCAACAGTGTGGGTAGCTCCGCCTGGGCCACGGCGAACGTGCTGGACGGCGATGGTGATGGTACACCGGACGGTACGGACAATTGCCCGAACGCCGCCAATGTTGGTCAGGAGGATGACGACAGTGACGGCCTCGGCAATGCCTGCGATTTGTATATTCCGACGCAAGTTATCCCGGCGGCCTGGCTAGACACCGTTTACGAACACCCGCTGTTTCGCGTGCGCGGCACGCCGCCCTTCACGTGGACCCTGACCGGCGGCTTTTTGCCCAGCGCGCTGACGCTCGGCTCGAATGGCATTATCAGCGGTGATGTCATCGCCGGGGGTGTAAACGCCAACTTTACCGTCGAGGTCATGGACTCAACCGGTGATACCGCCACCCGGCAATTAACGCTCAGGTCAAAAATTCCCGACTGCTACGTCTGTCATGCCACGGCGACATTCTGATTGCTGCGGGTCGGGTATTGGCCGGTTGCTGGCCTTTGTAAACTTCGAAACACCAGTCGAACGATTTAGCCAATGTGTTGCGTCGACCGGTTGAAACCGCAGCCAGAACCAGACATTCGCGGAGACAAAAAAACCCGGCACGAGGCCGGGTCTTTCCTTTCCTTTTATTTGATTCAGGCCGTCCTGCGCCTATGCCAGCCCAGCATTCCCAGTGCAGAGCCGAACAGCCACGCAGCCGCGGGTACCGGTATCACGGCCGGGGTGAATTTGGCATAGGTAAAATTCTGGTCAAACTGCAGTACCGCAGCGCCCCCAGGAACACAATTCGTGTCGCATGGATCCCATTGTCCCAGCATATGCTCTGCTCCAAGGGCTGCGACCACAGGTATTGCCGAGGTATCGTCAAATTCGAGCCCAATAAAGAACTGGTCAGTGCCAAGGGCTATACGTCACCTGCGAGTCGACTTCACTTCATGGACAAAGTCACACTTGATTCCGGCCTTCTCATGATGCTTGTGGATCGCTTCGGAGTTCGGCGCTTCCAGTACGCAATAGATCATATTGTCCTTCTCGCTGAACAGGATGTCGTGGTGCGTGACTCCGAACTCGTCCGGCGGCGCCGTCTGCAACTTGTTAAGCTCGTCCGCCGTAAACGGCGTCATTGGATGGGCATCGATAAATTTCGGCACGGTTGTAACCTCCTCCCGTTTGGGCGGCGGGTACTTGTCGCGCGCGTCCGACGCTCGGCCGGAAAAATGAAAGGCGCTCGATTTAAGCTTCCTCGCCGCGTCGGTCCTCTCGCTACAGCTTTATTATAGAGCGGGTAGGCAGTGTAAGCGATGTTTAAGCGTCGTTGGGTATAGAACAAAACGTCCGCTTTGTATATGGACTTATATGGATATTCACCAGAGATAGAATGAAGCATGAGAAATCCTCAGGGAGGACAAAATCCTAATTCCTCGTTTCTTGGACCACATAACAATGGTTGGCCTCGATCCCTCGGCGAAGCTGCGATGCAACGCCCCGTGCGGACACAATATTGACATTCGCGAACGGATAACCAGTCGTCGCAAGAGCATTCGCGATCCAGGTATTACAGGTGTTGCCAGCGTGAAACTTGCCCTCTGCCTGGTAAAACCAACCGGCTCCATATAGCGCGGGCCCCAGTTTGACCAATCGGTTGTCCTCTGACCGCCTGAAGCTTGCAGCGACGAATGCGAGCAAATCCTGATACCCAACTTCGGGAACGGCAACAGCAAAAAGATCACCGCTGACAAAATAACTCCTCGGTGAGGCTGAAACACCGACCACGTGGAGTACGGTCTGAGTAGGCCAGAATATCGCCCGCAGTGCCGTGCCTATGGTGGCATCAGTTGCCTGGTAGAACCGTTGATCACCCCAACCTATTTCAAGAAATTCGCTCGTGTCGAAATCCGCCGATAATGATTCTACCAATTTAGCCAAGTCTGCCCGATTGATAACTAGCCCAGTGTGCCAACCGTAGGTGACAATATAGAGCGTCCGCAAAGTCTCGCACTCTTCGGTCGCTGCAGATCTTTCTGGCTTTGTGGCGCAAGCCGCCAGACTGAGGCACCACGACAAAGTTGCCAGAGTGAAAGCGAACCAGCGGAAGGCAGCATTCCAACGTTGCACAAGACAATGATCCCCGATCATTCGGCAAAAGCAAACTTGGCCTCGAGCCGAAAACGTACGCCGCAATCTCTCCTTTTCCTGCTTCCGCGAAACCGGAGCCAGGCCTGACAGCGGAAGTCGAGTACCTGAACAGCCTGGCGATTGCTTTTGAGTGAGAAGCAGACGTTAGATGGCCTTGAATCTGGTGCTGATGGTAGACAGGAAACGGCCACAAGCGGAAGTTTCGTCGTTGGGGCGCCACCAGATATCACGCTGTATTTCCACCATCAATGGGAATTGCAGCACCGGTAATCTGCGCTGCCGCATCAGAAGCCAGGAATGCGACCAGTGCTGCAACTTCATCCGGCGCTGTCACTTTGCCGGTCGGACTTGCCTTAGAGGCTGCGCGAATCGACTCCTCCGGACCAAGCCCGTGTGCCGCTCCGTCTGCATACAGCATTGGCGTTTCAACATCCCCGGGACATATCGCGTTGACTCGAACACCTTCATGGGCGTGATCAAGTGCCATCGCTTTGGTCATCAAAACAATGCCCCCCTTACTGGCACAATAGGCGACCGCCTCCTTGCCACCAACTAGCCCCCAATCGGAAGCAATATTCAAGATAGTGCCTTTCGTTTCGCGCAGATGTGGCATGGCCGCGCGACTTAAATAGAATGGCGCATTCAAATTGATTGCCATTGTTTGCAGCCAAATCTCATCAGATGTGAGTTCAGCGTTTGCAGCATGATAAATACCTGCATTGTTGACGAGCAGGTCAAGTCGACCAAACCGATCAATGCACGCCGAGACCAGATCGACACACGAATCTGCGGACGTTATGTCTCCAACCCAGCTCTGCGCGTTGGTGCATTGGTTGCAAATCTGCTCAGTACGTGCTGTATCCCGCCCTGCCGCCATGACGAAATAGCCATCTTCCGCGAGACTCAAAACAATTGCTGTGCCGATTCCTGAGCTAGCGCCTGTAACCAGCGCCACTTTCTGGTTCATGTATTTCCTCTAGTTTGACAGACATCAAAACATACAAAATGTGTGCAAGGCATTGTTACATGTCTTCGGTTTTTGCCTTTCCGGCCCGAATCTGAATATCTGCATAGGGTCGAACCCAGCCGCCTAGCAGTCGCGGGTCTAGCCGTCCGCTCCACGCTCAAAACCAGCCACTCAGACCAGGATTTTGAATTTCTGAAATTGAGCGACTGCTTTCGCGGGCGAAGCAGACTGCCACAGCCAACTATTTATGCGCAGATAAACAGCAGCTCGCGGCTCGACTCCCGCCTGAGACAGGGAGGATTTTCTGGTGATTTGACTGTCTGGTGATTACGCAAATGCTGCTGCTCAATCCGGCAAATCCAAAATCTTGGTCTGCGGGCTAAGCTTGCAAGCCCGTATCAGGGTAAAAAGTGCTCCAGATAAACCAGAACACCTCGGAAGCCAGTACGGCCCGTTCTAATTGGCCCTGTGGCGTCCGTCCGTACGGATCGATTTCGGTGACTGTGATCGCTTTGCCGCCGACCGTGCGCTCGAACGCATCGACGAAGCCGTAATCCTCGAAATACACCAGCACCAGCGGTTGTCCGCCCACCTCCGTGTTGACTAAGCTGCCTTTGCGCTTGATGTAGTCCAGAGTGAATGCGACTTTCGTGTCGCCGATCCGTACGCCATATACATACGTCTTATTAGGCAGACGCGTGTCAAATTCGTGGATCGTCGGAAAGACCGGCGCCTCGATGGTGTGCTGCAGTCCGACCACCGAGTAAACCATCCAGCGAACCAGTTTATTCCAGGGGTTATAGGCCGGATTAAAAAAGACCTTGCCGCCAGGGTAAAGTTGCCGGTAGGCACCGAAAGTCATGACCCGGGTGGGCCATTCCCGCATGCGGCTCTGCTCGCCTTCGAAACTGGCCCAGATCTGCTGGATAGGGCTTGTTCGTCCGGGTATCGTAGAGCACCAGGTTATTCTGCAGCTGGGTCAGCAGTTTCAGATCCAGCTTCTGATCGTTCAGTTCCGGGGTCACCGCCATGCCCAGGTGGCTGAGGCTGCAATAGGTCAGCGCCACATCTTCACCGCCGATGGTGTCTCCGGCGACGTGCGGCTGGGCCATCCAGTCCAGCGGATAAGCACGGGCATCGCCGTTGATCTCCACGACGAAAACCTCATCACTGTCTTGCACCTGAACCATCGGGATTTTGCCGAGTTGCTCGATGCTGATGAAATGAGCGTCGTGCTGTTGCGTACGGAACATCAGGAAGGGCGGACTGATGTAACCGGAAATGGCCATCAACAGAAATGCGGCCAGGCTCCAGTTCAGGAGACGTTTGGAGAAGAAGTGATGTTTGCGTCCCAGAACATATCCCACCGTCATCGCCAGTACGCCGACCCAGAAGAGTTGCAGGCGGATACTGTGGATAAACATGGTGACCCATCTGGGTACTTCCACCACGAACTGGGTCAGGTCGGCCAGCACCACGAAGCCGATGACGGCAACAACTATGGCGATGAGCAGGCAAGCGCTGGTGAACAGCTTTGATTTCAGCATTTCCGTGATCCTCAGTGCCATATAGCCTGAAGTGTCCGGGCAAGGCGAGAAAAACTTTGCAAATTATGCGCCGGCAGAAAATAGTCCAGGTGCGGGCAAGGCCGTGCGCATTCCCCGAGTCAGGGGCTCATACTTCGGATTGCCCAGCAACGGGTTGAGCCAGACAATCCTGTGAGCTCTTCGGCGCAGATGTTCAAACTCATCGCTCATCAGGCGGGCGTCGCCCCGATCCCAGCCATCACTGAGAATCACCACCACCGAATCGGAGTGCAGAAGTTGCCGCGCATACAGGTCATTGAAATCCCGCAGGCATCCGCCAATGTCTGTCCCACCACCCCAGTCTGCTGCGCGCCTTGCCACCTGGCGAAGAGATTCAGCGACTGTCCCGGTTTGCAGTAAATCGGTAATCACCGTCATGCGGGTCGAAAAAACCGCAACCTCGGTTTTCGGTAATTCCCGGCGAAGCGCAAAAATAAATTCCAGCAAGAACTGCGCGTAACGTTCCATGGAACCGGATACATCGCACAAAAGCATGAGCCGCAGCTTGCGGATCTTGCGGCGTCGATAAACCAACTCCACGGAATCGAGGCCCTGGGATGCAGTGCGGCGCATCATGCGACGAAAATCCAGCAATCTTCCCCGTTGGCTGCTGGTATGGCGACGGCTGCGAAGGGTTGCAAACGCAGCAACGAAAGCTTTCAACAGGCGCCGGGCTCGTTCGATTTCTTCGTCGGAAAGCGTGGCGAAATCCTTGACGGCGATACGTTCATCGGCACTGTAACCGCCCTGGAGATCTTTACCTTCCCGCGTTTCATCTTCGCGACTTTCTACCGTGGATGCGGGCTGCGACTCCGGGCCACTGACATCGCTGTCACCTTCTGCCCGGTGCCCTGGTCGCGGTCTGCGCTGCCGGTACCAGTATTCGCGGAAAACCTCATCGAACCGCGGAAGGTCCTCACGACGGTGCACCAGCGTGACCCGGGCCGCAGCGTGAACGTCCACGACTGCACCCATATCGATATGCGTCAAACCGCGACAAAGATCGATGGCGCCTGCGGGATTCGTTGCTACACCTGCAGAGCGAAGCGCGCGAACAAATCCCAGCACGTGGAACAGCAGGTTAGCCCGCATTTCTCACCAGGGTCCGGAATTTTGGCGGAATGTCGTTCATGGATGCCCGCAAACTGTCAGTACAGATCGGCGTATCAACGCGTCATCGGAGCGGCAGCAAATTCCTCGGCCTGTCTGGCATCCTCCGCCAGATTGCTCAGACCGGAAGCGCGCAGCCTGTCCATGTCGTCCTTGTACTTGAGGATGCAGCCCAGGGTTGCGTCTATGGTTTCCGCGTCCAGTCCGGTTGCTCCGAGGGCCAGCAACGCCTGGGCCCAGTCGATGGTTTCGGCGACCCCGGGTCGTTTGTACAGGTCTTCACTGCGGATGCGTGCCATGAAATGCGCGAGCTGGGCGGCAAAGCTGCTGTCGATGTCCGGGACCCGGGCACGAACGATCTCCGCCTCCTTATCCACATCCGGATAATCGATCCAGTGGTACAGGCAACGGCGCTTAAGGGCGTCGTGCAGTTCCCGGGTTCGATTGGAAGTCAGTACCACCATAGGAATCTGCCGGGCCGTCAGAGTTCCGATTTCCGGCACTGTAATCTGAAAATCCGACAGGATCTCCAAAAGAAATGCTTCAAACTCCTCATCGGAGCGATCCACTTCGTCGATAAGCAAAACCGGGGCCTTGGGGCCATCAGCCTGTATGGCTCGCAGCAGGGGGCGCTTCAGCAGGAACTCTTCGCTGAATATATCGGCGCCGATATTCTGTCTTTCCACGCCGCGTGCTTCCTGAAGGCGCACCTCCAGCATCTGCCGCGGATAGTCCCATTCGTACAGCGCCGTATGTGTATCCAATCCTTCATAACACTGCAGGCGAATCAGTTCCGTACCCAGGATTTCCGCCAGCACCTTGGCCAGCTCGGTTTTGCCGACCCCGGCTTCCCCCTCCAGAAAAATAGGCTTGTCCAGGCTGATGGCCAGATACACAGCAGTCGCCAGCGCCCGGTCGGCAATGTAGTGCTGCTCCGTCAGGGCCTCGGCAACGCGATCGATGCTGGAGAGATCCGATTTATCCACGAGTATTCCTTGAAGGAGTACTAAAGTTTGCCGAGACCGGCAAGGATCTTCTCCGGGGTAATGGGTAACTCGCGAATGCGCACACCTGTCGCGTTGTAAATGGCGTTTGCAATCGCCGGAGCCGGTACTGCCAGACATGGCTCGGACAGTGACTTTGCGCCGAACGGTCCGGTGGGTTCATTGGATTCGATAAATATGCTCTCTATCTTGCGCGGCATTTCCACTGCCGTTGGCATCTTGTAATCAAGGAAATCTGCCGTAAGGCAGGCCCCGGAATTCTCTTCAAACTGCAGATTTTCCATGAGCGCATAGCCAATGCCCTGCTGAAAACCACCTTCCACCTGTCCTTCTGCGCCATTGGGATTAATTACTCTCCCCAGGTCATGGGCATACACGACGCGCTCTACCTTTCACCTCTCCGGTTTCCGTGTCCACCTCGACTTCCACGAAGCCCACGGCGGCGGGTGACGGGTTGCCGGCCGGCGCGGCACTGGAGACGCCGATAATGGTGCCTTTTTCTTCCACGGTGGTGGGCGCAGGGCCCTCTTCGCCCACTTGTATGAAGGGCGACTCGGCGCGTCGGACAACCTCGGCGACGGTTAAGAATTTGTCCGGCGAACCCTTCACGGAGATTTTACCGTCACTCCCCTCGAGGTCTTCGGCACTCACTTCGAGCATGATTCCGGCCACCTCCAATAGTCGTTGCCTGGCCACCCGGGCGGCGGCCAGGACTGCGGTTCCGGCACCATAAGTGACGCGGCTGGCATGACTCGGTGCGTCGAACGGTACCGTGGTGGTATCCGCGGTCTGGGTAATACGCACCGCTTCCATTGGCAGCCCCAGTCCCTCCGCTGCGATCTGGCACAGCGTTGTGATCTGTCCGGAACCCAAATCCATGGCGGCCGTGTTGAGATCCGCAGTGCCGTCCGGATTCAGCTTTACGATCGCCCCGGAGTGCTCGTAAATATCCGGAAATCCAAGACACCCGCTGACCCACAATGGCTGGCAGGCCACTCCGGTCCCGCGCTTCTTGTGTCCTTCGCCGGCGTTCGGTGCAGTGCGCCGGGCAAAACCAATTTGTTCGGCGCCCTTTACCAGACACTCATCGAAAGCGTAGCTATCCAGCATCATGCCCTGCAAGAAGGGATGCGGATCACCCTGATGATGGGCATTTTTCCTGCGGAACTCGATCGGGTCCAGATCCAGTTGCTCGCAAATTTCATCGATCTGGGATTCCACCGCAAAGCAGGCCTGGGGCGAACCGTAACCCCGGTAGCCCCCACCCACCATATTGTTCGTATAGACCGAGTAGCCCTCCCATTTCCGGTGCGTACAGCGGTAGGTCAGCAGAAAACCGAACATCCCGTGTACATTAATAACCTCCGCCCCATGAGTCGCGTGAGCGCCGGTATCCAGGATGCTCTTGGCGTAACGGGCCGTGAAGGTGCCGTCTTTCTTCACGCCGGTTTTAAGATAGACCTTGATGGGGTGGCGGGCCGTGGTGATGAAGTCCTCGTAACGGGTTTGCTCGATTCTTACCGGACGGTTGCTGCGCATGCTGAGCAGGGCCGCAATGGGCTCGATGTAGCCGATGTCCAGCTTGCCGCCGAATCCGCCGCCGATGTAGGGCGGCTTCATGACGCGAACTTTACTTTCCGGAATCTCCAACACGTAGGCCAGTTTCTCCCGCAGTCCGAACAAATGTTGCATGGACGAGTGCACCGTGAGATTACCGGTGGGATCTGACTCCACAACGCAGACCCGGGGTTCCATGTAACAGGTGTGGACGCGTTGAGTCTCATAGACATCTTCGAAAATGTGATCCGCCTCGGCAAACCCCGCCTCCAGGTCACCGAACTCCATCGCCGGGTTCACCGCGACGTTATTCTCCGCATGCTCGTGGATCTGCGGTGCACCCGGCTGCATGGCCTGTTCCGGGTCGAACACGAACGGTAATTCTTCATATTCCACCTCGATCAGGTCCAGGGCCTGTTCGGCGATAGCCACCGAAGTCGCCGCCACCGCCGCCACCGGCTGGCCCGCATAGCGCACCGTGTCGCTCATCACCAGCATGTCCCGCACCATGCTGGCAGCATCGGTGGGCACGAAGTAGACGGTCGTGTATTTGCGCTGTGGACAGTCCGAAGGTGTAAGCACCGCTTTGACACCCGGTAAATGTTCCGCCGCCCGCGGTATCGATATGCAGAATTTTTGCGTGGGGGATAGGGACTGCGCAGAATTTTCGCGTGCAGCATGCCCGGTACTTTGACGTTGACCGGGTACCCCTTGCCACCCGTGACCTTGTCATAGGCGTCGGGCCGGGGAACGCTTTTGCCGATGATACTCGTGGTCATATTTTGCGCCTCCGCATTCTGATCCCGTCAGGCCGCCGCCGCGGCCAATTTGATGGCGTCGACGATTTTCTGGTAGCCCGTGCAACGGCACAGGTTGCCCGCAATAGCGTGCCGGATTTCGTCTTCGCTGGGGTTTTGCACCGTGTCCAGCAGCTCCTTTGCCGCCATGATGATCCCGCAGGTACAGTAACCGCACTGCACGGCACCCGCGTCGATAAATGCCTGCTGAATCGGGTCCAGCTCACTGCCCCGGGTCAGGCCTTCGATGGTGGTGACCTTCATGCCCTGCACCGAAACCGCATACATCATGCAGGAATACACGGCCTTGCCATCCACCTGTACCGTGCAACAACCGCAGCCACCGGAGTCGCAGCCCCGCTTCGGTCCGATCAGGTCGAGGTGGTCGCGCAACACTCCGAGCAGGCTTTCATCCGGACTCACCGCAAGTTCATGGGTGTCCCCGTTGACTTCGAGCTGAATCAGTTTCTTCATTGTATTGCCTCCAGTCAGCTCAAACGCTCGAGCGCTTGACCGAGTGCTCTGCACGTATAGACGATGGCCATGTGCCGCCGGTATTCCTCGGAACCCCGATGGTCGGCAATCGGATCGATATCCGCGGCCACTGCCATGGACGCCAGTTTGAACACGTCGTCACCCGCTTTGGTGCCATCAAGTTCCGCCTCCGCACTCCCGGCACGCACGTAGCTTTCACCGATCCCGCCACCAATCACGATGCGCGAATCCTGGCAAAGGCCGGCCTTGTCCAGCGTGAACCGAACGGCCACATTGATAATAGCCAGATCATTGGCATTGGTCTCCAGTTTTAAAAATGCACTGGCGGTTCCGGCCGCCTGGACCGGCAATCTGATTTCGGTAATAAATTCGTCGGGCTGTAACGCATTTTCGAACAGACCGGTGAAAAAGTCCGTCAGGGCAATTTCCCGTGCGCCGTTAGCGCCCATAGCGTGCGCTGTTCCGTCAAGGGCCAGCAGCGTAGCAGGTACATCGTACAGGGGCGCTGATGCCGCCAGACACCCGCCGACCGTGCCGACATTTCGAATCTGCACCGGTGGGTAGCCGAGAGCATCTTGCAGGGCGCCAAACGCGGGGTCACTCTGCACAAAATCGGCCTGCTTCAGTTCAGCAAGGGTCGTGGTTGCTCCCAGCACCACTCCCGATGAGTCAGTCGCGATGCCGCTCAATCCGAGGCGGCCGATGTCGATCAGTGCTTTCACCTCCGAGAGGAGGCCGCGGGATTCCAGCCCGTGCACGAAGGTGCCGCCGGCAACAATCATCGCGTCCTCACCGAAGCGCTGCAGCAATTCGATAAGCTCGCTTTGCTTTTCGGGAATGAAGTAGTCGCTGAGTTCTGGCAGTGTCACGTTTTGGCTTCCTTTTCTCGATTATCTTGGCAGAGTATTAGTGAAATGCGGCAGAATTTCTCTGCCGATAAGATCTACCGCGTCCTCAAAGTTCGGGCCAAGGGGATGTCCGAAGGCGATGTGGGTAACACCGGCGGCTATCATCTCTTCAATCTGCGGTATGACGTCATCCGGTGTTCCCGCGATTGAATGCTTTCGAACTGCGAGGTCGGATACGTAGCTCGCGCCTCGCTCGAAATCCCCGGTGGCCGCCGCATGCCGCACCTTCATGATTTCGTCAGCCGGGATTCCGGCGACTTCCGTCATCGGATGAAGATAGGGCAGGTAAACAGCAAGAACACGCCGCGCGGCCGCAATCGCTGCTGCCCGGTCGCTGGAAATAGAACACAGTGGCCCGGCACAGATCCCGATCTCCCCGGGGTCACGTCCGGCACGCCGGGCGCCGATATCGATGTTTTCGCGGATTATCGGCACATAGTTGGGATCCCATAGGCCATCGGATTTAGTCTCCCTTGCCAGTTCCCCGGCAAGCTGGCACATCTTCGGCCCCCAGGTACCGATAAAGATCGGAATATCCCGACGGTGAGGTTCGAAGCGGAAAAACAATTCCTCAGTGGCAGTAAAAATCTCGCCCCGGAATGGCGTGCGGTCACCACTCAACAGGTGTCGGATAAGCTGAATTGACTCCCGGACCATCGTTATCGGTTTGCTCTGTTTCTCGATACCGAGAAACTCCATGAAGGCGCCACGCGCAATGCCCAGTACGGCTCGACCGCCCGTTAACTCATCCAGTTCTGCGAGGTTGCCTGCATGATACGCAGGGTGAACAACCTGGGGCGTTACAATGCCCGGCCCCACCTCGATGCGCTCGGTGTGCTCGCCGATCAGGGTCAGAATCGGCCAGGCGGGTTTAAACATCAGGTCGTCGTAAACATTGATGGAATCGAATCCGTAGCTCTCGATTTTCTGCGACATCCGGATATAGTCCCGCAGCGGATAGCTGCCTTGCATGCTTATAGTGAACTTGACCGCCACTATTCCTCCGACGCTCTTAAAGACTCCAATCGCTCAGACGACCCGATATAACCGATGGTCGGCAGCCCACCTCTTACGGCCGCGATTTTGATCGTATCTCGTTTGTGAGCATAGAACCACTCGCTCCTGCGTGGTGAGTTTGCCGTTCGAGCATAGAGCATTGCCTTTTCGGCAAAGGGATTGAGGAGGTCCGTTTTTTTATTCCATGCTTCGTGAGAGGGAAGAACCTTTATGCTATCGTCCAAGCAGGTTCTTCGTTCGCTGCGACGTCCAGGTCAAACGATTAAGGATAAAAAATGTACCCAGCACCGTTTCGCTACCATCGGGCCGGCTCTGTAGACGAAGCCATTTCGTTGTTAGCGGAATTGGGTGACGAAGCAAAACCGCTGGCCGGGGGCCAGACATTGCTGGTCTGGATGAAGCTTCGATTCGACGCGCCGTCCGACCTTGTTGACCTGGGACGCATACCGGAACTCTCTTATATAGAGCACGATGACTCGGAGGTGCGTATCGGCGCCCTGGCAACTCACAGCCAAATTGCATCTTCACCGATCGCCGATATTATTCCCATCGTGCGCGATTGCGCTAATGGCATCGCCGATTATCAGGTCCGCAGCCGTGGAACGATCGGTGGCTCTCTGGCGGCGGGTGATCCCAGCTGCGATTGGCCCCCGCTGCTTCATACACTGGATGCCGAGGTGCTCTGCAAAGGTCCGCACGGTGAGCGCGGAATAGACATCAATGTTTTCATCGAAGATATCTACACCACGGCGTTGCAAGAAAATGAGATCGTTACGGGAATACGGTTTAAGCGGCCCGCGGCCAACAGCGCCGGCGCATACGTGGGCTTCAAACGCTGTGCGCCCGCCTATCCCACCGGTACCGCGGGGGTGCAACTAACGCTGGTTGATGGAAATATTTGTGACGACGTGAGAATCGCCCTCGGATCAGCGGGTCTGACTCCCATACATGCAATCGATGCGGAAGCAGAGCTTCGCGGCAAACCACTGAGTAAAGAGAATATAGAAAAAGCTGCGGAGGCGGCGGTAGCCGCCGCTGATCCGGTTGATGATCAGCGGGGTTCTGCGGATTTCAAAAGGTCGGTGTTGAGAGTCCTGGTTAAGCGCGCCGTCAGCATTGCAGTCAGGCGGTGTGGTGGCGAATCGGTCGAAAACAGCCATGAATACTATTGAAGTTATTGAACGAATCGCCATTGAGGTGACGATTAACGGGCAACGGTACCAGCGGGAAGTTGAGCCGCGACTGTTATTGGTTCAGCTGCTTCGGGAGGAGTTGCGGCTCACCGGCACGCACATTGGTTGCGACACCACCTACTGCGGCGCATGCACCATCCTGCTGAACGGTGATCCGGTCAAGTCCTGCACGGTCCTGGCTGTCCAGGCTGACCAGGGTGAAGTTCTGACGGTGGAGGGCCTGGAGCAGAACGGAGAATTGCATCCTCTGCAGAAAGCATTTACAGAACACCACGGTCTGCAGTGCGGGTACTGCACGCCGGGAATGCTGATGTCTTCATATGCCTTGTTATCGAACAACCCGGCGCCGAGTCGCAAGGAGATTCGCAAAGGTATTGCCGGGAATCTTTGCCGATGCACGGGCTATCACAATATCTTGAATGCAATCGACGCCGCGGCCGAGAAGATGCGAGGGGAGTAGAGTCATGGGGATTAAGTTTGACGGTGAATTTTCGGTACCGGTCTCGCAGGGAGAAGCGTACGCGCTGCTTTCTGATCCACAGAAGTTTGCTCCGTTGCTCCCGACTTATAAGAGCCTTGAGATGGAGGACGACAAGACCGCCGTCGTCAAAGTAAAGGTGGGGATTGGCAAAATCAGGGGCACCGCCACTATTGTGCTGGTGCTGGAGGAGGAGAAGCCGCCTACCAGGGCCGCTTACAGCGGCAAGGGCAAAATCATGGGCGGCGCCTTCAATATGAACACCGCATTTGAGTTGGAGAGTACGGAAGACGGCGGCACGCTGGTGAAATGGGAAGGTGAACTGGATATGTTCGGCAAACTCGTTTCTCTTGCCGGAGGATTAATCCGCCCGTTGGCGAAAAAGGACATCCAGCGACTTATCGACGCCCTGCAGGCAGCGATGACTCCCGCGGGGGACGAACGCGCTGCCGGTTAGCCTGGCGAAAAGGATTCTGAGGACTGTACATTATGACCTGGGTAGGTAAATCGCTGAGACGCAAAGAAGATGATCGGCTGATCCGCGGCCAGGGTCTGTTCACAGATGATGAACAGGCGCCTGGTATGCTGCATTTGTACATTTTACGTTCGCCCTATGCCCACGCACGCGTGCTGAGCGTCGATGTTTCCGCAGCAGACGCATTGCCGGGGGTCGTCTGTACGCTCACGGGTCGCGAAATCGAAGAGCTCTGCGACCCTTATATGCAGCTCGCGCCTGGACCTGCGGCCAATATCCGGGATTTGCCGATGGCGGTAGACAAGGTCGTCTACCAGGGAGAACCCGTGGCCGCGGTGGCGGCTGAATCACCGGCCATCGCCATGGATGCGGGTGAGATGATCGACGTAGATTACGAAATGCTCGATTCGGTGATGACCATCGAGCAGGCGCTCGAAGACCAGCTGATACTCCACGAGGCAGCCGGAACCAACAAAGTCTGGCACGGCGTGTATGAATACGGCGACGTGGACAAGGCTTTCGAAGAGGCTGCGCATGTGGTCAGGATCGATCGCCTGCATTTTCACCGCTATGCGAGCACCCCCCTGGAAAACAATGCTTGCGTGGCCGAGTGGACGCGCCAGGGGACCGTCGAATTCCTTTGTAATAACTCATTTCCAGGTTTCGCCCAGCAACTACTGGCGCCCGGGCTGCGGCTGCGAACCGACCAGCTGCATATACGAACCTATGACGTGGGCGGCAGTTTCGGCAATAAGATCTGGAACTATGTTTATATGGCGATTGCGGCTCTGGCCTCCCGCAAGGCAGGGGGCCGGCGGGTCAAATGGTCGGAAGTGCGCACGGAAAATCTGCTGGCCAGCGGGCACGGCAATGAACGAACTTTTCTTGATACTGAAGTGGCCCTGGATAAGGACGGTGTTCTTACGGCCATTCGTTCCAGACACCTGGATGATTGCGGCGCCTATACCCGTTATGAGCCTCTGGGCTGCGTGATCTGGTCACAGGTCCTGCCGGCGACATACAAAATTCGTAATCTGCGCATTGATTTTACCCAGGCTGTCACGAATAAATGCCCGGCAGTGCCCAATCGCGGTTACTCGCGGATGCAGCATCTCTGGTTTATGGAACGGGTGCTGGATATATGTGCCCACGAACTGGACATCCCGGCGGACGAGATGCGGTTGAGAAACTATATCCGGGATTTCCCATACGAGACGCCCAATGGTTGTGTCTACGATTCAGGAAATTATCCGGCCATGCTGGATAAGGCCAAGGAACTCATCGGCTGGGACGGGTGGCGAGACCAGCAGGTAAAGGCGCGGGCCGAAGGCCGGTTATTTGGTATCGGCATCGGCACTACCCTTGACTCCGGCACCAATAATTTCGGTCAGGCGCAGATCATGAATCCGGATCTGCCATTCTCGGGAAACTCCGAGGTCGCAACCATAAAGCTTGATCTGGAAGGACAGGTGGTCGTCAGTCTCGGTACCGGGCCATCCGGGCAGGGTCATGAGACGGCAACTTCTCAGGTCGTTGCAGATGAATTAGGCATTGACCCGGAAATAGTTTATGTGCGGCCGGGATTCGATACGGCCTGGAATACTTTTGTCGGCCACTCGGGTACCTACGCCAGCCAGTTCGCGGTAACCGGGCTCTCGGCGGTACACGGCGCATGTCAGAAACTCAAGGCCGAGATGCGGCGCCTGGCTGCCTTCATGCTGGAGGCTGCGGAAGAGGACCTCGATTTCGGCGTGGGAGATGAAGGTCCGGAACTGCGGGTAAAAGGTACGGACCGGGCAATTAATTACTGGTTTCTAAGCAACCTGGTCAACAACAACAACGCATTGCTGTCAGAGGAACTCGCGGACGTCACGCTCAATGTGCGGCATGTCTATCGGCCACCTTTCAAGGTGCCGGATGTCGAGCGGAAATTCGGTAATCTCACCCTGACCTATGCGGCTCAGTTGCATATCGCCGTGATCGAAGTGGACCGCGAAACCGGGCGTCCGAAAATTCTGGCCTATTCCGCGGTGGATGATTGCGGCAACGTAATCAATCCGGCTATTGCCGCCGGACAGGTACATGGCGCCACCAGTCATGGCATCGGTGCGGTGCTGATGGAAAGCTTCGATTACGATGAAATAGGCAACCTGCTGACCTCCAGCTTCAACGACTACTGTCCGATTACGGCGATGAATATTCCCGACGTGCAGTACGGACATATAGAGACGCCGTCACCGTTCTCATATAACGGCGCCAAGGGTATGGGAGAAGGCGGCGGCGCACCCCTGCACACCCTTTCCGCCGCACTCCAGGATGCGCTGTTTGCCGAAGGCATCATTATCGATGATTCTCACAACGCCGCCCCCAGGGTTTTCGAGATTTTGCGGAAACCGAACCGGGAACGGGTGGTGACCGTGGAGCGCCGCTGATTTTTTGCTCCGGTTTCCCCTGTCGACCTTCGATCCGAAAATTCTTGAGATCAGCGTCCCGCATCGTGGCCGGATATTTCTACCGCGCAGACTCCTGGCCGCGGAAACGATAATCACCGTGAAACGACGTCAATTCATCGCTGATTCCGTCCGGCTTGCGCTGGGAACGCGGGCGGCAGTATTGCTGAGCGGCGTTATTCCCGCGGCGGCATTGGCCGAGGCATCACTGGAGGTATTCGACGACCGCGAGGCGCGTACGCTCAGCGTGCTGACACGCGCCATGTTCCCCCATCGTGAACTCGATGATCGTTATTATCTCGATGTGGTCAGACAGCTGGATGCAAATGCAGCCGCATCCACCGAACTGCTTGGCCTGATTCGCATCGGGATCTCCATGCTGGATGAGGCAGCCGGTGGTTCCTGGGTCGATGCGCCCCCGGACCGCAAGTTGCAGATCCTTGAGGCGCTACAAACTGAAAAATTCTTCAGCGCTATTCTGAATCAGACCATCGATGTGTTGTATCGAAACCAGGAAGTCCTGACTCGCCTCGGTTACCAGGGCTCTTCGATCGAGTTCGGTGGCTACCTGCAGCGTGGTTTCGCGGACATCGACTGGCTCCCGGAGTAAACATCCATGGCTGCATTCTCCCTCGATGATTCAACTGTATTAGTCGTCATCGGTTCCGGTGCCAGTGGCGCCGTGGTCGCGAACCGCCTGGCGCAACGTGGCGTGGCTGTCGTGTGCCTGGAAGCCGGGCGCCGGCTGGGATTCGAGGACATCGTGAATAACGAACCCGAAATGTTCGGCAAATTCACGTGGCTCGACGAACGCATCGGTAGCGGGGATGCGCTGGCCCGATTCCCGGTCTGGAACTGCAAGACCGTGGGCGGTACGACCATGCACTGGACCGCCACGAGTCTGCGGCTGCAGCCTCACGAGATGAAAGCCCGCACCACCTACGGCGAGATCGAAGACACCAACCTGGTGGACTGGCCCGCTGGAGTACGCGGACCTGGCGCCATACTACGACCGGGCCGAGGACCGCATGGGTGTGACCGGAACGGGTGGGATCGAGCGCCTGCCCGGCAACAATAACTACAAGGTACTGGAGGCGGGCGCCCGCAAGATCGGGTACGAGCAGATCAATACCAATAACGTCGCGATCAATTCCAAACCCCGTAACGGCCGTCCCGGTTGTCTGCAACTAGGGTTTTGTACCAGCGGCTGTGTCGTGGGGGCGAAGTGGTCCACGCTCTATACGGAAATTCCCGAGGCGGAGGCGACCGACCATTTCGAACTGCGTACCGAGTGCATGGCCGTCCGCATAAAGCACGACTCGAAAAGCCGGGTCACCGGCGTGGAGTACCTCGACGCCGATGGTCAGCTAAACGAACAGAAAGCCCGGGCCGTCTGCGTGGCCGGCAACGTGGTAGAGACAACGCGTCTGCTGTTGAACTCAGACAGCGGCACCTTTCCCGAGGGTCTGGCCAATTCCAGCGGCATGGTGGGCAAGAACTATATGCGTCATGTGCTGGCCGGGGTCGTGGGCCTGATGCCGGGCGCGGTGAACCTGCACCGCGGCACCCACCAGGCCGGCATCGTCACCGATGAACGAGGTTACGATGCCTCGAGAGGCTTCGCCGGCGGCATCCTGTTCCTGACGGTTCCTTTCACTCCGGATATCTTTGCCCGGCTTCTGATTCCCGGCGCTTGGGGTGAGCGCATTACCTCGGTACTCGAAGACTATGATCACTTGGCGGCCATGCTCGTGCACGGAGAGGACATGCCCCAGGAAAGTAACTTCATCAGCCTGCATGCCAGCCGTAAGGATCAGTACGGCCTGCCGGTGCCGGTGGTGCATTACCAGGAGCATCCCAACTCCCGGCGCCTCATGAAATACGCTCTGACTCAGGGCAGAAGAATGTACGAATCACTGGGCGCTACGGAAGTTTTCGATATGGTGGATGTATTTCCCGCCACGCATAACATGGGCACGGCGCGCATGGGTAAAGACCCGAAGACCAGCGTATGCAACCCCTGGGGTCAGACCCACGATATCGAGAATCTGTTTATCTCCGACGGCAGCGTGTTCCCCACGGTCGGTTGCGAGAATCCAACCCTGACTATCGTGGCACTGGCTCTGCGCCAGGCTGATTACGTGTACGAACAAATCAACCGCAACGTAATCTAGTGTAATGTCCCAACGGTGTCGTGGTATAAGCCATTGCCGCCCAGTTGTCCGGTGGCTGAACGAACCGTTACAAGGCTAGGGGGAAGTTTCGTATTCGCCTCAGGAGCGCTGTAACATGATCCTTTCTTGCAATCATGATATGCATATCACCTTGAAAAGTCGAAGTGTACCATCGATATTTCGAGGTATGTGACAGTCAATTTTTGCCCATTGGGCGCGAATTCCAAATCAGGCCGCCCGCTCCAGCGGCTCTATCGGCAACTGATTTAGAGATATACTCGAATGGCGCGGTTCATCGAGACAGCCAGATCAGGCTGGGGGCGCACGAACTGCGCGGATAGCGAGGAGCCGAGATGAGCCACGACATTTTGGAACAATACATGGCCCTGGCCCTGCAGCCCGTAATGCAGGGCGCCCACCAGCGGGCCGACATCGTGCGCAACCTTGACCACATCGCTGAGCTGGCCCGGGCGGCAATCTGGCTCACGTCCATCGATCTGCCGGTACGTTTGATCACCGTGCCTGAAGGGGCGCTGCAGGGATTTACCGACGAGATTTTCGATTGGGACCACCTGGACTACGTCGAGCGCACGGCCATCGACATCCCCGGGCCCGAGACCGAATACCTGAGCGATCTGGCCCGCGACGTGGATGCCTACATCGTAGCCCAGGCCAAGGTGACCCACCCGGAGTTCCCCGAACGTTTCTTCAATTGTGCTTTCGTCATCGACCCCCACGGTGAGGTCGTTCACAAGCATTACAAGATGCAGGTGTTCGCCCGGGAACATTCGACCGTGCCCCACGATGTATGGGACAGGTGGGTGGAGCTTTATGGTGACGGGCTGGATGCATTTTTCCCCGTTACGGATACCGAAATCGGACGTATCGGCTGCATCATCTGCATGGAGGGCAGTTATCCTGAGACCGCGCGGGGTCTGGCCATGAACGGTGCGGAGATCGTGTACCGGCCCAGTTACCCCGAACCCTATGTGGCCAACGGTCTATGGGAGGTGCAGAATCGCGCCCGGGCGCTGGACAACACCATGTATGTAATCGCCCCCAATCCGGCCGCCTACCTGCCCATGCCGGAATCCCAGTTTCCCCTCGACACCTTCGGTGGCAATTCCATGATCGTCGACTATCAGGGCAGGATTGTTTCCAACCATGAGGCCGGGGGTGGTGCGTCGTATGCGGCAGGCATCATCGACGTGGAGGCCCTGCGCCAGTATCGCGCCCGGTCACGGTGGGGAAACTGGCTTAAGGATCTTCGTACCGAACAGTACCGGCTTATCTATGACCAGCCCCTGTACGACAAGAACCGGTGCCTGCTGGAGCCGCCGCTGAAACATGCGGAGAATGACCGGGTTGTTGATGAGTCCGTAGAGCGTATGTTCGAGAGGGGCATCTGGAAGCGGCCGAGCTATATGAAATCTTAGCCTGCGGGACTGGATATCCCCTCTGGGTATGGCCGGCTGATGCTGTCAACAACATGCCGCGATTCGCTGACTATCAGGCGAGTTTGATCGAGTCGGCAACCAGAGCGTAATCCACACTGTCGAAGAAGCGCAGAAATCCTGTCGCAGGGTGGCAGTTACGGTACTCGGCGTGACCACCCTTGGCAGGGACTATGGAAACCTCGTGTCCCAGCAGGATGTCTACGTCGAAATTAAACTTCTGAGCATGGGCCATGAAGTTCGTGATGATGGCGTCGTGGGTGGAGTGGTTCCACGTCCAGGCTTCGAGGTCCGTCAGAGACAGAAACCAGGCCAGGGTCTCAGCCTGCGGTTTGTTCTCGTGGCTTGCGGTATCGGAGACCAGCCGGGCGCTGACACAATTGCTCTCGATGGGGTTGTCCTGCAGATACGCTACGCCTTCCTTGTACACGGGGAAGGTTTTTTCCATGAAGTAGTCACGCTCCTCGTCAGTGCACGCCAACCACCCCTGGACGGTACGTATAAAACAGAGATTGGCGGGGAGTTCCACGCTGAGATGCCGTCCCCGGCTGTCCGGCTGCAACTCACGATTCAGGCGGGATACCGTAGCGGGCAGGCCACCGTCTTCTGCCGCCGGTATCCGGTCACGCATGGCCCCGTAGTAACCGTGAATGGGATCCTCCCGGGTGGCGTGATGACAGGAAATACCGAAATCGACGGTACCCCGGGAATAACTGGTTTCGAAATGACTGGAAGGCGAGCTGAATGCTTCGATCCATAAACCCGTGTCGCCACTTCGGTCCTGCTCCATAAAACCGGCCGGATCGTCACTGGCCCGCCAGCGGGCGAAGTCATCCGGTTCCGACCAGTACGCCAGCAAGATGTCATTGCGGAATCCCTTGTCGTCTTCATGAAATACGTGTTCGTGATGCAGCAGACCGGCTGCACCCTCCAGAAGACCCATCAATTCGTCCCGAGTTGAGACACCTTCATCGTCTCCGGATGACTGGACTGCCAGCTGGCTGATCGTGAGATACGGATCGGCAACGTCCGTGACGAATGCCGGATACGGTGGCTGCCAGTCGGCCGGGGTCAGCTTCGTCATGAGCTGCGGGTATGCAGGCGCTGATGTTCCTCATGAGCCTTTTGCTTGCCGTCGGCCAGGCTCTGGGGAGTCACCAGGCCCTTGCGAACGGCCAGTGTCTCCAGGCAGGCAAGCCAGTGCCGGTAGTAGGTATCACCGCGGTCCGCGTCACCCCGGGCCCGGGCAGCTTCTATTGAAGAACCGAGTTGTTCGGCCCACTCGCTCCACGTGAACAGACCCTGATCGCGAAGACGGACTGCCAGCGCGAAAGCCCGTGCTTCCCAGGGCTCTTTAAAGACAGGGCCTTCTTCGTCCAACGGCAAATCGGGCAGGCTTTCCAGATCAGGCAGAGACATTACTGCGCGGGTTCCAGGTAGCTGTCGAACATGTCGATGTAGAGGGAATCCCTGTCAGGCGCTTCATCGCCCCAGAGTTCCCGCGCGGAAAACCCAACCGTATAGACGCGCTCGGGTTTATCCGGGCCACCGTAAGCATTTGTGTCCGGCAGCAGAAAGACCTGTTGCACTTCATGGATGGTGCCGCGCTTGCCCCGGACATACCGCGGAATTCGCGTGTGATGTAAGGGGTTCATGTTTCGCGTCACGACCGGCTCACCGACCGCAAACCGGGTCGGGAATTCGACGTCCACATTGGCAGGCATCGGGTTGGTCATCGCGAATTCCGCAGCTTCCTTCGGCAGGGGCGGCAAAGCCATGCCACCTTCGTTGCGCAGCGATCGGCCGGTCTCCAACTCGTCTGGAGTCAGCACGTCTTTTTCGAGCAAGAGCGTGGTCAGGCCCGCGAGCCAGCGTTCGTAGTAGCTGGAGCGGAGGTAGTCCCCGGGGGGTATGAGTTCGACGGCCCTGCGTATTTCGTCGGTCCGGAAGTACCCCGCGGCGAGCATGGCCAGTGTGTTGGCAAACATTCTGCGTTCCCATTGCGCATGGAAGACGGGCTCGTTCTCTTCGCGAACCACCGGGCCCATGCCGTCCATGCCGCCGAGATCGTGTATGCCGTTCATTGTCTACCCGGTAATGCTTTTAGTTCGGGGCCGGTACGACGGCCGTACCGACCATGGAGTCACGACTCACCAAGTCCGCAAGTTCTTCGCGGGACATGCCGTCAGTACCGTCGGGCCGCATCGGTAGCACCAGGTAGCGCAGTTCCGCGTTGCTGTCCCATACGCGCAATTCAACGTCGTCCGGAAGCGTCAATCCGAACTCCTCCAGCAGGCCCCGTGGATCGCGAACAGCCCTGGCCCGGTACGCGTTGCTCTTGTACCAGGTCGGCGGCAGCCCCAGCGTAGACCACGGATAGCAGGAACAGAGTGTACACACCACCAGGTTATGGACGTCCGGTGTATTCTCCTTAACGGACATGTGGGTGCCTTCCAGCCCCGCGAACCCCATCTCCGCGATGGCCGCCGAACCGTCGTCCAGCAACTGGGCCTTGAAATCCGGATCCGCCCAGGCCCGCGCAACGACCTCGGCACCGACGTGGGGGCCAACCTTATGCTCGTAGTGGTCGATGATGACGTCCAGGGTCGCCTCATCCACCAGGCCTTTTTCTGTCAGCAGGGACTCCAGCGCCTTTACCCGCAACTGCACATCGGGTAACGGTGCACGATGATTATGCTCTGCCACTTGTCAGTCCTCGTCTCGCTAAGAACGCAAAAAATATAGCATATGCCGCCACCTCACCGGGGCTCGATCGGAGTCAGCGGTTTCACCCGCGCTTCCAGCGCCTCGGCCGCCGCGAGACAGCGCATCTCCGCGAAAGGCGGGCCGATGATCTGGACCGCCTGTGGCATGCCTTCGCTGACGCCCACGGGTACCGTTACCGCCGGCAGGTTCAGCGCATTCACCACAACGGTCATGCGAAAGGATGCCACCACTTCTCTGCTACGTTCAGGTGAAGAAATGTCGTCGTCCCGGGTGTTGGGCGGTTCGGTGCCTACCGGAGCGACGATCAATGGATATTCCTCGAAAAATTCCAGCCAGTTACGGAGTATGCCGCGTCGCCGGGCCAGGGCGTCCAGGATCATTTCCGGTTTGAAGTCCGGTAGCAGCTGTCGGTAACAGGCGAAGGTTTTTTGCAGAGTAGGGCCGATGATGTCTTTGACCGCGGGTTCCAGCAGCATGATCAACTCGCCGAGACAAATGACCCGCCAGATATCCGCCGCCTCTTCGAGGTCGGGTGGAGCTATCTCCTCCACGCTGTAACCCGCATCGGTCAGCTTAGCCCCGGCATTCTTGACGCCGGTAAGGACTTGCTCGGTCATGGTGCTGCCGCCCGGGATCGAGAACCAGCGAAATCTTGTGAGGCGCAATCACGGCATCGCCAAGGGGTACCGGCGCCCACCACGGATCATGCCAGTCGCCCGGCGCCATGGCGGCCAGTCCCAGTCGCAGATCCCGCACCGTCCGCGCCAGGTGGCCGTTTACGTTCATCAGCTGAAACCCGATACCTGGTTCGCCCGGGTCAGTGACATTCCAGTCCGGAACACGACCGCCGCCTGGCCTCATTGACGCCACCCCGCAAGCCTGAGCGGGTTGTCTAAGGGAGCCGCCCAGATCCGTGCCGCTCGACAGCGGGTTGATGCCGACAGCCACCGAGACAGCAGCCCCGCCGCTGGAACCGCCGGGAGTACGATCCGCATTCCAGGGATTGTTCGTCGCGCCGTAGAAATCGTTGCTGGTTTCCCATCGACATGAGAACTCCGGGGTATTGGTCCGTCCGAGCACCACCACGCCCGCGTCGAGCCAGTTCTGTACGCAGGGTGAGCTGACTGATGCAACGTTGTCTTTCAGGGCAGCGCAGCCGTTAACCGTGGCCCAGCCCGCCAGGTCATGAATGCTTTTGATGGTCACCGGCACGCCGTGGAGCAGGCCCAGGTCTTTGCCATCCGCAACGGCCTGGTCGGCCTTATCCGCTGCCGCCAGTGCCTCATCGGGTCGTGACTCCACGACGGCATTGAGTTGAGGATTAACCGCATCCAGTCGCTCCAGGCAGGAAGTCACCACTTCTCTGGAACTGAAATTGCGGTTGCGGATGCCGGCGACCACATCGGTGGCATCCAGACGCCATAGATCATTGCTCATTCTTACGTGTCCCTGACGAATTACACCCCGATTGTTTTCAAATGCCCAGGGTGGGTAAATAAGCTTTAGTGAATCTGCTCCAGGTTAGCCTTATCCCCATGAGCGCGTGCGATTACATAGGACTGAATGGCACGGGAGTCTTCTTTGCTCAAAACCTGAGCAAAGGAAACCATGCCGCGAGATGTCAGCGACCCTTCAAGCACCACCTCGTCCCAAACGGCATGCATCCCGGTGTAACGCAGATCGGGCAAGACGCCACCGCTAAGGACGCTATTGCCATGACAGGCGACACAGTACGTGTGATACAACACTTTTCCCTGCTGCACCATTTCCGGCAGTTGCCTCGAGTGGTGGAGGATTGAGTTCTCTTTCTTGTACTTCGAGCGGTGGGAGTTGCTTTTCGCCGCCTAAGCTGAACACCAGTAGCCGGCTGACATTCTGGTCCGCTGCGTCCGTTAGCATCCCGCCAATAATAAGAGGCGTGCTACCGCCCCATCCGGCCAGCACCGCAACGTACTGCTTCCCATCGACGGCATAGGTAATCGGCGCGGCCATAATGCCGGTCTGCGCAGAGAAGGACCACAGCGGTTCACCCCGATCCGCGGTGTACGCATTGAAATAGCCTTCGCCATTGCCCTGAAACACCAGGTTCGTCGCGGTCGAAACCACGCCGCCATTCCAGAAGTTGGCATGATTCACCTGCCACATGGATTTTTGTCGTACCGGGTCCCAGGCCACCAGCCACCCTTTCAGCGAGGCCTTGATCGCCTCGCGCTGCGCTTCATCTTCGGGCAGGACCGTCGCCAGGTCATCGATTCCGGTGTTCCATCCGAATGACTGGTATTCAAAACCGGTTTTCAGCATTAACGGGTACGCCGTGCTCATGACGGAAAAATAAACCAGCCCCGTATCCGGGTTATAGCTCATGGGTTGCCACGTATGTCCACCGGCCGGGCCGGGCATCGACACAAAAGGTTCGGCTTTTCCGTAGCGGGCCTCCGGCTTGACCACCGGGCGCCCCGTCTGTTGATCAACATGCGAAGCCCAGTTCACATCCGTATAGGCCTGCGCTGAAATAAATTCGCCGGTTTCCCGATCCAGTACGTAGAAAAACCCGTTTTTTGGTGCCTGCATGATGACTTTGCGCTGCCTGTCATCGATCCTGATATCCGCCAGAATCATGTGCTGCGTGGCCGTGTAGTCCCAGCTATCGCCCGGAGTGGTTTGATAATGCCAAACGTATTCACCACTATCCGGGCGAACCGCAACGATGGATGACAGGAATAGATTGTCGCCGCCGCCGGGACTGCGTATTTCACGGCTCCAGGGCGAACCGTTCCCTACGCCAAAGTACAGCAGGTCCAGGTCGGGGTCATAGGCCATCGAATCCCAAACGGTTCCGCCGCCGCCGATCGTCCACCACTCGCCGCCTTTCCAGGTAGCGGCTGCCATGGCCAGCGCGGGATTTTCAAACGGGCTTGTCCGGGATTACCCGGCGTCGTATAAAAACGCCATGCCCGCTCACCGGTGGCCGCATCGTAAGCTGTCACAAAGCCGCGCACACCGAACTCTGCCCCGCCGTTGCCAATGATCACCTTGCCTTTAACAATGCGCGGCGCGCCCGTGATGGAATAGGGTTTGTCCGTCGGCGTGGTTTGTACCGACCATTCCAATCTGCCGCTTTGTGCATCTAGCGCAATCAAACGACCGTCCAGGGTGCCGAAATACACACGCCCCTTCCAGACGGCGACACCCCGATTCACGACATCGCAACAAACATTGATCGCCCAGCCAGGCGGGACCCGTGGATCATATTCCCACAATAACTCGCCGGTTACGGCACGCAAAGCATAAATGCGGCTCCAGCTTCCCGACACATAAATCACACCGTCTACCACGATCGGTGTGGCTTCCATGCCGCGCCTGGTTTCGAATGCATAGAGCCAGTCCAACCCCAGGTCGGCCACATTCTCCACGGTGATCTGCGTTAGCGGGCTGTAGCGCTGCTCGTCATAGGTTCTGCCATGGGCCAGCCAATTATTTGGTTCCTGATCGGCATTGATGATGCGGGTTGCATCAACATCGGCGGCTAACGGTGCTTCCGGTACCGCTATCAGCAGGTCATCGGTATCGCATCCGGCCATCAGGGTCAGGGAAGCCCAGACTATACCTACGAGCCTGCTACTGTATTTACGGTTCAACACGCGTATTTTCGGCCGCATCCAGACGTTCATATTTAATTAATTTGTGGTCTCTTCCTTATTTAATACTTGAAGTCATCGCCTCAACTGCACGTTGTCTCATTGCCGGATCATCCCCGGCGTACGGAAACGGTGGTGCCGGGTCGTATTCAATGCCCACCTGAATAGCCTGTGCGGTAAGCTGGTCTGCAATTTCGGCGCTTAATGCCAGTGCCATATCAATACCTGCGGATACACCGGCCGCTGTGAATACTTTGCCGGTTTGCGTTATGCGCTTACCCGTATAGGTGAGGCCCATGCTTTCTATAGTGTCAGCTGCTAACCAGTGCGATGACACGCCACCCTGGGTGACAATGCCTGCCCCAATTAAAATTAGTGAACCAGTGCACACCGACGCGGTAAACCGAGAGCCTTTATGCTGGTTTTGTAACCATTGCTGAACTTCAGGATTTTGCGCCACTTGCATAACGACTTCAGGCGGCCCGCCGGGCACGAGTAACACATCGGCCTGGCCCGCAGAATCCAAATCGCATGTTGGCAAAAAGGTCATAAAGCCAGTATCCGAGGTGATCGCTTTGCAGTCGAGCGCCACAAATTGGATACGGGCCTCTGGTAGCCTGCTGAGTACTTCATAGGGACCCATGGCATCAAGCATAGTCATCCCGGGATACGCGAGAATATTCACCAACATTGTTTATTCCTCAACAGAATCAGGATGAGCGGGATTGTAACCGGATGTTACGGAGACATTCGAATCTGACGGGCGAAAAGTACATTACGTCCGACTTCGCGAACGGACTGACCCACGGTCGTGTCTCGGCAAACGTCACCCGATCCGGGAAACCATTGATAATTCTAAGTAGTGACTTTGATTTTTTTCAAAGCAAGCATTTGACTGTTTGCAACTGATCAATAGTGAGTCAATATTGCATCCACGGCACAGTGTGGAGCGATTGAATTCAATGACCAGTTACCCCCGATTGTTTATCGGCATAGCGGCTTCGTCTGGCTCCTCTGGTCAGATCAGCCAGATCACGCTGCCGCTTATCGTTGGTGCGACTCTCGTTGGGCTGGGATTGGACGAGCAGGGCGCCGGTCTGTTGAGTTCCGTTGAACTCGTAACGGTAGCGCTGGTCGCATTCGCAATCGCTCCGAAAATGGGGGTCTGGCCTCGTCGGCGCATTGCGCTGGGCGGGGCGGGGATCGCCATCCTTGCGCACGCATTTTCAACTATGGCGCCGCCGCTGGTTCCGTTGGTAGCGGCTCGGGTAATGGCCGGCGTTGGCGCGGGCATGATGGTTGCGGCGGGCAACGCATGTATAGCCAATGCCGAGAATCCCGATCGTCTGGCCTCGCTGGTGATCGTCTGGACCGGGTTCATCCATCTTGTGACATTGAATCTTATGCCTATTTTCGTCGACCAGTGGTCGTACGTTGGCGCCTACGGGTTCGAGGCGGCGTTTATCGCACTAATGCTGCCGTTGATGTTCCTGCTGCCCCAGCACGCACTCGACGGCGGCGGGCGAGAATCCCATCAGGATCGTTTTCCTTTGGGTGCCGCACTTGCCGTCGTCGTCATTGTTGGAATCTTTTTTGCCCGGGAGACTGCCTTGTGGGCATTTTCCCAGCAGATCGGCCTCCGTACCGGCCTGACTAACCAACAGGTGGGAACCGTGTTGGGGCTCACCGGTGCCCTGGGCATTCTGGGCGCTGTCGCCGCGGCGACGATCGGTACTCGATACGGACGGATGAAGCCCATGATCGCTGGCCTGTTCATGAATGCCGTGTTGTCGTTCTGGATCAGTCAGACCAGCGACCCGGTAATCTTCGCCGTCGCCGAGGTTGTCTACCACGCAGCTCTGTTCTTCACGGTGCCCTATCTCTTTGGAATGGCGGCGGAACTGGATCGCCATGGGCGACTGGTGGCCATGGCTGGAGGTTCCATTTTGCTAGGCGGGTCTCTTGGACCCGCTATCGGTGGGGCATTGATCTCCTGGCAAGGTTATTCAGCCATCGGTGGTTTTATCATCATTGCGATGACGGTGGTAACGATGTTTGCCTGGCGGCTGCAACGGCGGCTTGAGGGCAAGCCGGAGTCCAGATGGGCGTGGAAGCGAGATTGAAAGCTATGGCATCGAGTTTGATCAGGGGGAAATATCTGATTCGCAAAGTGGAATCGCGAACAGAGGTGGATATGGTGGAGGCCGGCGCTGTTTACCAGGAAGATGGCATAATCGTCGAGACCGGTAGATTCGAAGAGCTCAGTCAGAAATACCCTCGCGCGGAGACGGTCGGTTCCGATCATCATGTGGTGATGCCAGGACTGATCAATGCCCACCATCACGTGGGCATCACTTCCTTCCAGCGCGGCGTGCCAAATGAGCCCCTCGAGATCTGGGCGTGCACTATGAATGGTGCGATTGGAACGGACCAGTACCTGGATACACTGTATTCCGCCTTCGAGATGATCGAGTCGGGGGTGACCACGGTGCAACACCTGCATGGCTGGGGGCCTGGTCCGATTGATTCAATTCGTGGCTTGGCTGAGGAGACGCTGCGGGCATACCGGGATCTGGGCATGCGGGTGTCGTATTCCTACGCGGTCCGGGATCAGAACTACCTCGTCTACGAGTCCGACGAGTCCTTTCTGCGAACATTGCCGGCCGATCTGGTCAGGCAGCTGGGTCCATTATTCGAAGCGCACTCGTCCATTACACTGGATGATTACTTTTCGCTGTTTGAAGATCTCTACGAACGGTATAACGATGAGCCTTTAATCCGCATTCAACTGGCACCTGCGAACCTGACCTGGTGTTCGGATCAGGCCCTGGAAAGACTATTGTCCTATTCCGCGGACTATGACGTACCCCTGCATATGCACCTGTTGGAAACGCCATATCAGAAAGAGTATGCGTTTCGCAGAAGTGGTACCACGGCTGTCAAATTTCTGCATCAACAAGGACTATTGGGATCACGGATGACCCTGGGACATGGGACTTGGGTCACGCCGGAAGACATCGATCTACTGGCAGATTCCGGCACCAATATTTGCCACAACTGCAGTTCCAACCTGGCGCTGCGCAGTGGGATTGCACCCCTGAATGCCTATCAATGTGCAGGTGCACGAGTTGCCATCGGCATTGACGGCGCCGGCATCAACGACGATCGTGACATGCTCCAGGAGATGCGTCTGGTTTTATCAATTCATCGCGTGCCGGGAATGAATCCGGATGCGGTACCGAGCCCCGCTCAGGTGTTCCAGATGGCCACAGAGCACGGGGCACGAACGACGCCGTATGGCAGCGAGATAGGGACCCTGGAACCGGGCAAGCTAGCGGATCTGGTTCTACTGGACTGGGATCAAATCGCCCACCCCTATCTGGACCGGGATGTGCAGGTAGTTGACGCTATACTTCATCGGGCAAAGAGTGGAGCGGTAGACACCGTAATTATTGGCGGGGAGCTAGTGTACGAGGCTGGAATGTACACGCGCATCAACAAGCAGGAAGTCCTCCAGGCACTGGCTGACTCTCTGGCCGACGCGCCCACGGCCCAAGACTTAACTCGCCGGAAACTGATCGCGGACGCTCTGCCCTATGTCAGAGAATACTTTCGGAATTACGCGGACGTCAGCATGCGCGACTGGATGCTGCCCTGAGGTCACTGGCCGCCGAAATGGCCGATGTCACCCACCATCATTATGATATGGCTATCCATGGTCACGTCGAAGCGGAGTGATTCCCCGTACTTGGGGCGCAACTGGTTCTTGGCTCGGACTGCTATTGCTTCTTCGTGGGCGGCAATCCAGACGACGGCATCTGGAACCTCCATGTTCACGTAATCGTCGAATGGTTCCTCTGCCATCGCCTCACGGGCGGCGACCCTGATGTCGGCGATCAGTTCCAGGTGCTTGTCGATGTCCTTTTTTGACCCCACGTTACCGTGGCCGGCGCTCAGGAATCGCCAGTCCATGTCGAGCGAGCGACGCAAGCTATCCGTGGTCGAGCCAACTTCCAGGATACCGCCAAGGCGGAAGTAGGGGATGAGGTCCTCGGGTTCGACGGAATCTACATAGTGCAGCACCTGTTCCTGCTCCAACAGGAACATCGAGTTATCGGGCGCATGGCTGTCCCCGGTAGACTGCACATGGATTCGAAGTCCCTCGAAGCTGACTACGCCCGGGTCATCCTCGATCACTTCCGTGGGCGAGGGGATCGGGGTCCCGTAACGTTTGATTTGCTCGGCCACTTTGGCCGACGCGATGATCCGCAGCGAGGCACCGCGCGATTTCGTGGCGTCGACGAAAACCTGCGCGTCCGCGATGTGATCTAAATGAAAGTGTGAGTAAACCAGTGCAGAAACAGGCAGATCGGTGACGCTGGTAATGGCCTGAAGAACGGCTTGGCCCCATCCTGCGGAAAGGGGATCGAAAACGATCACGCCTTCCTCGCCGACATAAAACAGGGAATTGTGGGAGGCAACGGCGACCCAGTAGGTACGCTCCGTTAAGCGTTGTAGTACATAGGGTTCCGTGTACCGTCGTGGTACCAGGTCAGGCACATAGGTGCCTGGCGTGAGCTTGTTTCCGGCCTGGTCGTCAGGTGTCTTGGCCTGCACTGGAGGTACGCCCTGGGTGAGAAACCCACCCAGGAAAATGAGAAGCGTTAATGCGGGGATCAGGCGATGGGGCATCTTGCATACTCCTGCGACGTAGTCAATAAATTGCGGTATTCAAATATGTGAAAGGCGGAAGTGGTCACGGGCCTTGGAACGGAAACAGATGGAGGTCCATATCCGCATTGACCGTGAACACGCGCATCGGGAAGCGTTGGCGTGGGATCGCGGTGCCGCTATTCAGGGCCTCGAGTAATTCTTCAAGATCCTCCAATGCCGAGTGAGGCAAAACGGGCGACGGGTGCGCGGCGACGGCATGGGCGCCATAGATCGTTTCACTGCCACTTGTATGGCTTATCAGGTAGAGGACGCTGCGCAAGTACTCATGCAGATCAGAGGTCGGGGAAAACGCCACTAACCAGCCCGGATAGATGAAATCACCGGTAAATAGTTGCTGACGGTCCGCATCCAGCAAGGCAAATGACCCTTCTTCATGGCCTGGGACGTGGAAAATCTGCAGACGTCTTTGCCCCAGATCGATCTCCTGTTCCGGTTGCAGCCATTCAGAGATCTTGAACGGCGGAATGGTTCGAAGGGTAAATCCGCGGGTAAAAGTTGGCTGAAATCCGTCGTCCGTTAGCTCACTGAGGATAGACGGGACCCGAACCCATGCAACCTGGTCAAACCGGAAGTTATTGCCAATGTGATCATAGTGGGGGTGTGACGACATCACTGTCACGGGTAGTTGAGTCAACGAGCGAGTGACTTTGGTAATGTCACGGACCCCGGGACCCGT
>PVMK01127430.1_pt1 | contig 41337 bp, 36 predicted proteins | sample 1853481 | NCBI WGS metagenome assembly PVMK01 (sample SAMN08533507, study PRJNA380276) | Marine sediment metagenome, whole genome shotgun sequencing project.
AGCGTTTTTCTCACTCTTCCTTTGGACTGGAATTCGGTTGATGCTACGTGGTTTTCGCTGGTTAACATTCCTGGGATTTGTTCTACTGACAATTTTTTGCTTCTTCACCAAGAGCACTGTCATGCATGCGGCGTTGTTAGGCACGATACCGATATTGTTTTCCATCTTCCGAGGTGCAAATCGACGATTTATCTGGATTGCATTTGCTGCGGGTTTGATATTAAGTGGTGTGGTTTTATTTAATTGGGGTTATCCACGAAATTGGATATCAGAATCATCTATGGCTAACTCTATCCGCACATTTGATAAGAAAGCTCCAGTTGGTGAGCATATATTTCAATTCAGAATAGCTCCGGGCGAACCAGTAGCTGCAATAACGCAGCTGATTCCAGATGGGAACCGAGATCCAAACAAGTATAAGGTGATCACAATGGGCGCCTGGATCTGGGCAGACACACCAACGATTGTACAAACTCCAATCTTGAATTTGGGGAACAGGAAAATCTTCAAGCAAGTTGAAGTTAATGAAGAACCAAGATTTTTTTCTCTAACGAAATCTGTTCAAGCTCGTGAGCGGTTGGTGAATATATCAATGGCGCCAACTATTTCTAAATTAGATGAAGGTATAACTGTTTATTATGATGGCATCGTGCTTGTTGATGGAGATTGGTCAGGGAATGAAGCTCCTAGATTTAGCGGCGTAAATGGAAATAGTGGTGTGTGGGGGGAGCATGAATTCACCAACCAAATTCGCAATGCCTCAGCAGAAAAATCTGGTTTAAATTTCCGCAGTTGGGTAGACACTTATATTGGGTCGAGAATACCTGTCAAACCATCTCAGATCCTCGGAATATTCATGGACCCGGAACCAGTGGTATCCCACTATGCTGCTTCAGCTAAATTTCTCTTTCAAACTTTTTGGGCCCGGTTTGCGTGGGGACAGGTTCTTCTAATTGGAAATCGTCCTTACTCGATAATTGGATTGTTTTCGTTAATAGGTTTAATCGGAGCAATTCTCGCGTTCTGGCGAAATCGGAAGGAAATTCGGTGGGATATATTCCTTTTCCTTGGGCTGGCACTTCTAACGGTATGGGGAGCTGCTTTAATACGAGGATTACCCTCCTTGATAAATGGAGGTTCCTTTATGGGACCAGCACGTTATGTATATCCCGTTATCATCCCCACAATGTTGATTCTTGATATTGGATGGCTTGAGTTAATGAACCAAATCGAGCAGAAATTCAGAATTCCACAGCGGTACCAGCTTCTGGTACTAATTCTTCTCTTTGGCTTATTGAATGTTTTATCTATTTATAGTATCTACGTGTATTGGTGGGCTTGATTAAATCATCTTTCTTTCCAATTTGCCTCAACCAACCCATATATTAGATATTCAGATCAATCGAAAGGATATCTAATCCTTATTTACCTGGTCAATTCAAGAATTTGCGATATTGAACGACTAATTTCACTGCAATTCCTAAATCCCCCCTCATCTCCTTATCGGCCGCGTCGCCTCGTTCCTAAACCTGGCGTCCTTCTCAAGCGTCAACCTCACCCCCTCTTCCAATGAAACCCGCGGCTGGTAGCCCAGCTGCTCCCTGGCCAGCGACAAATCCGCGCGCATCCGCGACACCCCCGGGTCAGTGCGTGGGTTGTAGATCACCTCTGCGCTGCTGTTGGTGGCTTCCAGCACCATCTTGGACAATTCACGCACGCTGGTCTCCTGCCCGCTGCCCACGTTGATCACCTGCCGGTTCACCTCGCGCGCCGTGGCTGCTGCCACCATGGCATTCACCACATCCTCCACGTAGACATAATCGCGCGTCTGGCTGCCATCCCGGTGCACTACCAGTGTCCCTCCTCCTACCGCCTGCCGCATGAAGTTGGGGATCACCGGTGCGTGTGAGGGGGGTAAATTTTGTCCTGGCCCATAAGCGTTAAAAACCCGCAGGCTGACCGTCTCGATCGCCCACAGGTCGCCGATCGTGCGCACGTAATACTCGGCGCTCAGCTTGGAGACAGCGTAAGGGGAATGGGGGTCAAGCGGCGAATCTTCCTTGAGCGGCTGCTCGCCCCGGTCTCCGTACACCGCCCCGGACGAGACGAAAACCACGCGGCGCACGCCCACATCCCGCATGGCTTCCATCAGGCTGACGGTGCCGCCGACGTTGACCGCCGAATATTCCCGCGGGTAGAGCACCGATTCCGCCACGATCACCCGTGCCGCCAGGTGGTAAACGCAGTCCACTTCCTGGAGTAAAGTCCACAGCTTGGGCCGGTCGTTGACATCCCCCCTTGTGAAGAGCACATCTGGCGAAAGCGCCCGCGGGTCTCCTGTGGAGAGGTCGTCCAGCCCCCGCACCTGGTGTCCTTCCCGCGCCAACCGGTTTGCCAGCGCAGAGCCCAGGAAGCCCGCCGCGCCTGTAATCAAGAAATTCATCGTGCGCGATTATAGCACGAGAACAGTTATCAAAACCAGGACCAGACCTACCATGTTTGACAGCCGAAGGATAAGGCAGTATCATCACCGCCATGTCGGTAAAACGATGGGTGACCATTTTGCTGGTGCTGGTAGTGGGCAGTTTGCTGCTGGCCTTCAGCAACTACCCGCAGGGAGATGAGCTGCAGCGCATGCGTGCATTTACGCGCCCCCTGGAGTTCGATTACGTCGGCTGGACCTTGAACGCCCTGGGTACCAAGCTGGGCCAGATCGCCCTGGGTGCTGCCGATAACTTCACCCCTGAAGAGCAGAGCCAGCTGGTGCTCGATTACCTGGATTTAATCAGCCAGATCGACCAGGCCAACCGCCGTCTGAACGAGATTTACGCCGATCCCGGGATCGCCAACCCGGAGACCGCCTCCCGCCTGCTCCGGGGGCAGCTGCAGGATTTGGAAGCCCGGCGTGAGCTCCTGGGCCCGGTCGCCGAATCGATCCTCCAGGACCAGATCAGCGAGGTTGTGGCTGAATTAGGATTGACCGTTGGCGGTCAGCCTTTGCCGCCGGTTCTCTTTCGCGGCACCCCACTGCCCACCGCCCTGATCGTCTCACCACGCGAGGTGATTGATCAGCAGCACAACATATCATTAGAGCCGGATATCCACGTCGACCAGCGCACCAGCCTGGAAGACAATATCGACCAGGCCTTCGACGTCTCTTCGCTGATCGTCGATGTGGGCGGTATTGGCGTCTACCCGACCATGATCACCGAGACCAGCAACCTCAACTTCCTGACCGAAGTCATCGCCCACGAGTGGATCCACAACTTCCTGTCACTGCGCCCACTGGGATTGAACTACTTTTCCAGCCCGGAGCTGCGCACCATGAATGAAACCGCCGCCGCCCTGGCCGGGAAAGAGGTCGGGCATGCAGTCGTGGAGCGCTTTTATCCAGAACTGCTGCCGCCACCCCCAGCACCGGAAGCTCCCACCGAGCCTGGCGAACCACCGCCGCCGCCCGCTTTTGATTTTCGTGACGAGATGCGCCAGACGCGTGTGACCGTTGATGACCTGCTCACGCAGGGCAAAATCGAAGTAGCTGAAGATTATATGGAAGCCCGGCGCCAGGTTTTCTGGGAGCACGGCTACCGCATCCGCAAGCTCAACCAGGCATATTTCGCCTTCCATGGTGCCTATGCTGATGCGCCAGGCGGCGCAGCTGGTGAGGACCCGGTTGGGGAAGCAGTGCGCGATTTGTATGCTACCAGCACCTCCTTAGAAGCTTTCTTGAAGCGCATCGCCTGGATGACATCCTTCGAAGAATTGCTCGAGTCGTTAAGTTCTAATGTTGATTAAGATAGCTCACTGGATTCGCAGAGCTTACTATTTCATCGCACGTCCAATTACCCTGGGGGTGCGCATCCTGTTGATCGATGGAGGCCAGGTTATCCTGGTCAAGCACAGCTATGAGCACGGCTGGTTTTTACCCGGCGGCGGGGTGAAGCGCGGCGAAACCCTGGAAGGAGCCGTCCGCCGTGAGGCGGCAGAAGAATGTGGTGCTGCGTTGAATGATGTGCGTTTCATCGGCACTTACCATAATTTCGTCGAATACAAGAGTGACCATGTCTGCCTCTTCCTCTCGGAAGATTTCACGCTCCAGGATGTAAGCAATCGTGAGATCGAGATGGTCTCCGCTTTCCCGCTCGAGCAGCTGCCCGAGGACACCTCCCCGGGTAGTCTGCGCAAGATCACAGCTTACACAAATGGAAGCCTGGAATCTGGCGGGGTGTGGTGAAATTAGAAGCCTAATCCTGGACTAATTTGTACTCCCTATTTCGTTGGTAAAATTGGGGGGCTTAATAAATCTAGATTTGAAATGAGAACCCCATGTTAAAGAAACTTATCGTCTTATTGGTAATCTTGTCTGTATTCCTGGCCGCTTGCTCGAGTACTTCTACTGAACCTGCAGGGGAGGCGATCACAGAAAGCCCGCTTGATACGGAGACAACCAGCACGGAGCTTCCCCCACCGACTGAAGCCTCACCAACCTCATTAAGTGAGCAGGCAACTGAACAGGCCGAGGCTAACTGCACCGTCGTCAGCCGCCAGCCTGCGGAAGTTTCTTCTGATCCTTTGGTGACCGACGATGATTGGATTCAAGGGCCGGATGATGCCGCGGTGACCTTTATCGAGTATAGTGATTTTCAGTGACCATACTGCGCAAGCTTTGCGTCCGTGTTGGCGCAGCTCGTAGAGGATTACCCCGAAGATATTCGCCTTGTTTACCGTCATTTCCCTCTGATCAGCATCCATGATAAAGCCGCCCTTTCGATGCAGGCCTCGGAAGCCGCTGGGACCCAGGGAAAATTCTGGGAGATGCATGACCTGCTCTTCGAAACCCAGGCTGAATGGAGCGACATGGAGATCGCTGCATTCGAGACCTGGTTGGAAGAACAGGCGGGTGAACTCGGCCTGGATGTCTCCCAATTCTCAACCGATTTGAACAGCCAGGAGAACGCCGCCAGAGCTCAAAAAGCTTGGGAAGGTGGAAACGCCGCCAATATACGCGGAACTCCATTTATCATTGTCAATGGACGTGAATACAGCGGCCCCACTGATTACTGGAACCTGGAAGCCATCACCAGGATGACCAGGCTCGAAGAACAGCAGTTCACCATCTGCCCGCCGATGACCATCGACCAGGCCAGGAGCTACGAGGCCACCATCCGCACCGAAAGTGGTGATATCGTCGTGGAACTCTTTCCGGATGTAGCCCCCATCGCGGTCAACAGCTTCATCTTCCTGGCCGAAAACGGCTGGTATGATGGCGTCACCTTCCACCGCGTGATTCCCGGCTTCGTTGCCCAGGGCGGCGACCCAACCGGGACCGGCTTCGGTGGACCAGGCTATGCATTCGGGATCGAAATCTCAAACGATGTGACATTCGACCAACCCGGCTTATTAAGCATGGCCAACAGCGGACCCACTTCGAACGGCAGCCAGTTCTTCATCACCCTCGACCAACTGCCCAACCTGGATGGCGGATACACCATATTTGGCCGTGTGATCTCCGGTATGGACATTGTGGAACAGATCACCCCCCGTGATGTGAGTCAAAACCCGAACCTGCCGCCCGGGGACCTGATCCTGGGTATAACTATCGAAGAGAAATAACCTTATTTGGGGAGTAATGCATGCAAATAGTTTCTGAATTGGTGGATTTCATCCTGCACCTGGATGTCCACCTGAATGCCATCATCCAGAATTTCGGTATCTGGACCTACCTGATCCTGTTCCTGATCATCTTCCTGGAGACAGGTGTCGTGGTCACGCCCTTCCTGCCCGGCGATTCGCTGCTTTTTGCCGCTGGCTCGTTCGCCGCCCTGGGTTCCTTAAATGTCTGGGTATTATTCGTCACCCTCACCCTGGCCGCCATCCTGGGTGACACGCTGAATTACTGGATTGGCCATTACATCGGCCCACGTGCATTCAGCGGCAACGTCCGCTTCTTGAAGAAGGAGTACATCGATCGCACACATGGATTTTATGAACGGCATGGTGGAAAAACAATCATCCTGGCCCGCTTCATACCCATCATCCGCACCTTCGCACCCTTTGTCGCCGGCATCGGTGCTATGGAGTATCCCCGCTTCTTCTTCTTCAACGTCACTGGTGCCATCCTTTGGGTAGCGCTGTTCACCTTCGGGGGTTATTTCTTCGGCAATCTAGCCTTCGTGCAGGACAATTTCACCATCGTGATCCTGGCCATCATCGTCATATCAGTATTGCCGGGCGTCTTCGAATTCCTGCGCGACAAGTACAAAACCCGTAAAGAAGCCAAAGCCTGAAGATTTCTCTCCAGCAATACTCATCAATCGGAATAGGGGGGACGGGGAACCGCCCATGCCGGGCGTACATGGTAAGACCTTTCGGGTTTTCGAAACCCGAAAGGTCTGGTTGGCAAAGTGGATCTATCTAACAATGGTTTATCGTCGAAGACATCCTCAAGAACCGAAGAACTTTAGCTTAGAAATACTACTCTGTGACTTCGACGTTCATCTGGACAGTGTTGCCACCGTTTAGGGTGAAGGTCACTTCATAGTCTCCGGCCACGGAACCAGCCTGGAAATGGAATCTCATGCGGCCAGTATCGACAAGCATAATAGGGGCGGGTACATTTACAGAGGGTCCAGCAGCACTGACAGAATAACCAGAGGCCCTGGCAGGCGCCTTAATGCGAACGTGACCCACGTTGGCACCGTCCACGCGCAGAGCACTGTGGTTGGCGTTTATCCAGACCAGCTCCGCACCAACGAGCGAATCACCGCCCTTGCCCCACATGAGCACATCGAAAGGCCAGGGCGCCTCGGCGCCAACGGTCGTGCTCTGGAACATGGTGTTAGGCGTTAATGGATCAACCGTGCTGGTGACATTAATGCTGGGCCTGGGTTTGGGCAGGATCTGGACAGTGCCAACGCCGTACTCCACTGCGCCACCAGGTCCGGTCTCGGCCTCTACCGCTATCTCATATTCGCCTGGCTTCGGGTTAGTGAAACCGCTCAAGAGCAGGTGCATCTGCTTGATGCCCGGCCCTGGAAAAGGGACACCCGGCGTGATGTCCGTCAAGGCTGTGTATACCAGAGTATGTGTGCCCTCCATCGACAACTCGTAGAGAGGCGGGACAATTGGGTGCTGGGGCCATCCCTGCAGCAGAACGGCCGTGTTGCATTCACGGGTGCTAGGAACGCACTCGGATATAGCCCTACCAAGAGGCATATTCTCATTCACGAAATCATCAGGCAGCGTCACTTTGATCGTTCTTCCGCTCAGCAGAGAACGTCCAGGCACAGCAGGGTCCATGTTCGCATCCAGGTTTATGACCAGATCCGTCAGCGCACCGGCAACGTCCCCGTCGGGTGTAACGGGCGCCTTAATGATGGAATGGACAATATCCCCGGCTGCTGCGGGGGAGGACATTGCGAAAGTGAACAAACCACCAATCATCAGGAAAAAAAACAGGTTTAGGAAAAATTTGTTGCGCGTCATTTTATAACACTCCTTCTTGCGAAAAATAGGTTCATGTGAGGCCGAAGCCACATAGGGGTGGCTGGTTCGCAAAAGCCAACCACACCTTGGTACTCCCCAGGTTTCTATGGTAAAAGGCAACAACCGCCTTCGCCCAATATGAAAATGGGAGGGTCAATATTTCACTAAATAAATGATCATTTCCTCAAAAAAATCTCCCCAGATCGGAACCTTGCTTAAAAAAAACATCATGTAGAATTATTAACGAATATTTGTTAATAGCCAGATAAGAGGAATGAAGCCATTTAGTTAATTATCGTTGATGAGGGTTGGATGAAATCTATTAATTTTAGATTAACAATTATAATTCAACTTATAAGATAATAATACTATAATTATTAATTTTAGATTAATAAGCATTTTCACAATGATCGGGGTTGATAATAGTTATTATATGGATCAAATGCCGCAGGATATTATTCGGTCGGAGGTGAATGATGGTAGGTAAACGGGATAGGGGGGACGGGGAACCGCCCCCCATCCCACACCAGCGGGCATGCGGGTCCGCACCCGGCGGTTCGGTTGAGTTGACGACCTGAGTAGTCGCAGAGAACGATTTCTCTTTCCAGTTGAGCCGACATCGGTCTCTCACCACTGACATTTCACCGCCTGCCTCAGCTTTTGGCTCCATATCTGTCCTGGTCTTTCCAGGTTTCGGCTGTCCTCACTGCTGTCGCTCTTCCTTCTGTTCTCCTGCTCAACCGTTCGACCTGTGCTTGGTTTCCATAGCCGCCTTGGATGGTTGTTACTCCATCGCTTACTATGGCCTCTGCTGACTTATGTCCTCCCGAAAGAGACAGACCTCCCCGGATAAGGTTCAATTTCTTTCCCCTGACCCTGGCTGCGTTTACATCGGGCTGCTTTGACCCTTTTTGGACTTCACTGTCTGTTGCCAGCTTATCCCGCACCCTATGCCTCTCTACGCAGTTTTTATTCATCCAGTCCAGGTTTTGCCCTCCGGATTCCTCTCCACGTCGGCTCACACCGCCGCAGTTGCCCTTGGCTAACGGTTCGTCGGGTCAACGTCCGCGGGAGATTTTCACTCCCTAGTTATCGCGTATGCCGGGTGTACACAAAACACCCCTCTCCTGAAGTCAGAGAGGGGTTCAACTCTTTTTTGAATATTACCAGTTTAGCTGCGTCATTCTGAACAGAGTGAAGAATCTCTATATCCTAACTGGGCTCTCAATGTCATCCGTAATCAGATGCACAGGTGAAAGCGGCATAAGGCGAATCAGGGGACCAGCTCCAGGTATCCACTGGCTTCAGCTTCGACCTGTTCCCGGTCCCACAGCATGCTTTTATACTCGATCTGTCGCCAGGGATCGGCCATATCCACATAATGCTCGTGGTAGGCATGCCCGGATTGACCGGTGGTGTGCATCGTCAGCGAATTTTCCAGCCTGTCCAGGTCGACGATCATGCGCATCGATGGCAGTGAGCGCACCGCGTACGGCTCATCCTTGGTGGCGCCCCAACCTGTTGCGTTGACGATCGCGGTTCCGCCCGAAATCCGGTACCCACCGCGGTTGAACAGGGCATCGATAGCTCCGATACCTGAATTCCCCAAAGACTGGTTGACCAGGTTCAGCGTATGCAGGTCGCCCCAGGTCCACTGCTCTGCATCTTCTCCCAAGGTAACTTTCAGCTCATTAACTGCTGCCGTAAATGCCATATTGAAGATGAAATCACGGTCCTCAACCGGTGTCGTGGTGGGGATATCCCACCAGGCATCATCCGGTCTCTCCACCAGGTCAGCGAACACTTCGAACCAGCGGCTGCCCCCGTCCGGTTCTGTGCCCTGCGGAAGTTCATCCAGGAATGTCAGCTCGAGCAGATTCTTCCAGAAAACCTCGAACATGGCTGCTGCAGGTGAATCCATGTGAGCCTGATAGTCCCATCCCACAAGCAAATCGCGATAGGTCTCATTCTCAATGCCTACTGGAACTTCGAGCAGGATCGGCACCAGGGTTTCAGCGTTCAGGTCCAAGTTGTCACCCTGCATGCTCTGGATATAAGCGCTGTCGATCAGACCCGGGGCATCCTCGATCATATCGACGATGCGCTGTGCCCGGTGACCATGCGTAAATACCGTTGCGATCAGGTAGGGGTAATCAGCATCGACCACAGCATTGTTGGCAGTCACGATATATCCTTCTGGCGGATTATATGAGAAGGGTTTTTCTTCAAAAGGAATGAATCCGGTCCACTCGTATTCATCCGTCCACCCCGGTACCGGTACACTGCCGTCGCCCTTTGCACGGATGGGGATTTCACCCGGCATCTGGTAGCCGATGTTGCCTTCCACATCCGCGTACAGCAGGTTCTGGGCTGGTGCAGCGAAATCACGGCTCCCCTCCCGGAAATCTTCCCAGTTTGCAGCCCGGTTGAAGCGCCAGATGGCCCGGAATAGATGGTTGGGCTCCAGTGCCGTCCAGCGCAATGCCAGGGCGTAATCATCAGGCAGGTCAACCCCCGCATCCGATGCAAAATCCTCTCCAAAATAGGTCGTGTCTGAGAGTATGGGACCATGCCGCGTGTAGCGCACCGTCAGCGGCTGCTCTTCACCACCGGCCAAGCGGATGGTCTCCTCGACCAGCTGCATGTCAACCCACTCCCCGTTTACCTCGTACTGGTTTGGATTTTCGGGGTTTATCTTCTCGATATACAGGTCCTGGACATCAGGATTAGTGTTGGTGAAGCCCCAGGCGATATCTTCATTGTGACCAATAATCACACCTGGGACACCGGCGAACGAAAATCCCCGCACCTGGTATGGGCAATCCTCTCCCCCTTCTATGCAGTACAGTCCGACCTCGTACCATATGGCCGGCATTTGCGCTGCCAGGTGAGGATCGTTTGCCAGCAATGGTTTACCTGTCGCTGTTCTGTCTCCCGAGACTGCCCAGCTGTTCGAACCAATGCCAACTCCCCTCGCTCCCAGAACCTGGTCCATCAAATCAAATTTGTCTTTCACTGCCTGGGCTAATTGGGAGTAATCTTCGAATTGGTTTTCAGCGACAGTAAACCCTGCTGTCGGTCCTGCCGCCGCTTGAAAACCGGGCACGATCACCGGTTTGTTCTCTGGATAAGGAGGAATAAGATCGTCCACTTGCTCCGGGGTCAGGGAACCCAGCAGCAGGGCTTTTTCGATCTCACCATCCAGGTTGCTCCCCAGGTCCCAGGCCATAACCTTACCCCAGGTCACACTGTGCAGGGGCTCCCAGGGTTCTGGTTCGTAATCCGCGTTGATAGCCTTCAAAACCAGGTATTCCAGGCTCAAGTCAGCACCTTGGTGATCTGCGAGATATGCGTTAACCCCCTCAGCATACGAATCAAGGATCGCCTGCTTGTCGGATCGAATGTTTCCAGCTCTTGCTCGGCAATCCTGGCGAAACCCAGGGTTCTTAATACCTGGTCCGTCTCAAGCTGAGCGTCACCGAACATTTCGGATAAACGGCCGGAGCCAATATGGCGCCAGAAATCCATCTGCCAGAAGCGGTCCTGGGCATGTATATATCCCTGGGCGAAAAACAGGTCGTGTGCTGTGCTGGCATAGATATGCGGTACCCCGAATGAATCTCGGAACACCTCTACCGGTGCATTCAGCCCGCTGACCTGGATCTGGCCTTCAGTTTTGGGGAAGGAACGGGTGATATTGTATGGGATCAAGATCGCCAGCAGTACGCTTACTGCCAGTATCACGACCAGGATCCCAATCAGGACTTTACGGGCAACCTGAGACATGCTGGCTTCTCCTTTGTTTTCTGCGCTGACTTTTTCACCAGTGCAGCCTTCGAAGATCTACCCTTCACCTGCACAACTGGCATGCCTATCTCAATCTAGTCTCGATACCAGTAAATAGTTGTATCGCTACCAGCAGATAGTTTCAGCGCTCTCCTATCGCCACGACCAGGGCAATCGCCTGGGATTGGTTGTGTGTCAGGCTCAGCGACCAGGTATCCAGGCCTAATTCTACAGCCAGGGAGGCCGCCCGCCCCGAGAGAGATAAATTTGGCTGCCGTGCCGGTCCCCGCAGCACCTCGATCTCCTGCCAGCCCACGTCGCCGATCCCGGTGCCCAGCGCTTTTGCCACAGCTTCCTTGGCGGCAAATCGAACTGCCAGTGAAGCTGTATTTTCACCAACTTCCGCCAGTTCCCGGGGTGTAAAAACACGCTCTAGGAACCGGGAACCATAGCGCCGAATAATTCCTTCGATCCGTTCAAGCTCAATTAGATCAACACCGCTTCGCAAGTTCATCGCACCTTCATCCAGGTTATCAGTTTCTCAGGGTCCGGCGATACTCACGGCCAGCTTATCGCTGTCCCAATACCGCCTCGCACTTGCCAGGATATCTTCCACGCTCACCTTGCGCACCATCTCCGGGTACTTGCGGTAGTAATCCAACCCCAGGTCATAGCGTTCCAGGTTGAGGATCGCCGAAGCCATCCCGCTGTTGGATTCCAATGACAGCGGCAGGCGGCCGATAAAATTCGACTGGCTGTCGGACAATTCATCCGCCGTCACAACCTGGCTCGAAAAGCGTCCAATCTCCTCCCTGATCAGCTCGATCGCCTGCTCGACATTTGCCGGATCGACCCCCGCCGAGACGTACCAGGGCCCTGGACCCATGCCGCCCGACAATTGGCTGTATGCATAGTATGCCAGGCCCGCTTTTTCACGCACCGATTCTCCAATACGCCCCATCATCCCGAATACACCCAGGATGTTATTCCCCAAAGCTGCAGGTACAAAATCTTTTGAGCGCCGTTGCGGGCCGATCAAACCCACAACCAGGTCAGTTTGGAATTTTCCAGGTATATCCACCTTCCTGGTCAGGGGGTCGGCTGGCATGGGGTTGGAGGGCAAAACTGGCGGTGCTGGTTGGTCGAGGTTTTTCCAATCCCCCAACAGCCCTTCAACCCTGGTAAAAACATCCTCTGCTTCGACCGCTCCCACCACCGAGATCACCATTCCTTTGGGGCCATAATGCCTGCGGTGGAAATCAACCAGGTCCTCCTGCGTGATAGCCTGGATCGTCTCCGGGTAGCCGTCATCTGGTCTTGCATAAGGATGGTCTGGATATGTGATCTGGTCAAAGGTCAGCGAGGACATCTCGCGCGTGTCCTGCGCCCGGATCGCCAGGCTGGTTAAATGCCTGGCTCGCAGCAGCTCCAGCTGGTCCGCGGGGAAGGTCGGCTTCCTTAACGCCTCAGCCAGCAGCTCCAGCAGTAAATCCAGGTCCTCTGCCAGGGCCTTGCTGCCAAAACCGGTTGTGTGAACACCGCCGGTGATATGCAAATTAGCACCCGCCGATTCAAGGTTATCGTAAATCTCGTGGAACGATCGCTGCTCAGTGCCGCGCAAGAGAGCATCTGCGGTGAAACCCGCCAATCCTAAACGATCATCTTGATCAAACAGGCTGCCTGCCAGCAAATAACCATTCGCTACTACGGATGGGCTGTTGAAGTTTGAGCGCACCAGGACCACGATCCCATTCGCCAGTTCCCTGCGGTGGATATCATCTGCTCCTGGAAGTGACCGGCTGATTGAATTGTTTTCCATGCGGGTCATTGAGCCACCTCCGCTTGTTCAACGGGTCGATAGACCCCCGTTACCCGGTTGCTCGAACGCAAATAGGTCTGGGCGATACGCTGGATTTGTTCCGGTGTTACCTCGGCCAGCTGTTCCAGGTAGCCAAGAAACCATTCATAGCTATCAAATATTTCCGCGTAGCCCATCCAGAAGGCCTGGTTGGTGATGCTCTCGCTGCCGTAAGCGAATAAGGCCCGCGCCTGTTTGACTGCCCTGTCAACATCCGCCTGGGGTGGTGGCGTATCCTGCACCCGCTTGATTTCCTCGTCGATCGCCTGGACCACCGCCTCAGCTGTGCTCTCAGGGTGCACGGTCGCTATAATCGTATGCAAGAAGGGGTCAACCGTGGCCGTCAATCCGCCCTGCAGGCTGACTGCCAGCTCTTTATCAACTAATGCCTGGTACAGGCGTGAGGTCTTGTTCGAAATCCCCCCTCCAAAGACATTCAAACTGCTCGGACCGGTCAGCAAGCTGTCTGCCACCAGGTAAGGGAAGAAATCCGGGTCGCTTGCCGCTGGGGCGTGGTAAACCACCTCCACGTAGGTCGTTTCACCCGGACCTTCAACATTGATTATGCGTTCCCCGCTTTGCACCGGCTCAGGGCGTATCTTGAGCTCGGGCAAGTCGTCGCCTGGTAAAGGTTCATACAGTTCCCGGATGCGGTCAAGCATCTTATCTGTAGCAAAATCTCCGGCCAGGGTCAGGATTGCATTACCGGGCACATAATGTTCACGGTAGTGCTGGTAGAGGTCATCGCGCTGGATCGTTTTCAGGTCAATCTTGTCCCCGATCACTTCGTGATGGTAGGAATGCACCCGGAAAGCGGCTGCCTGGACTTCCTCAGCCAGCAGGAACATGGGTTCATTTTCACTCCCCTGGCGTTCGGAGATGATCACCGTACGTTCAGACTCGACCTCTTCAGGGTCAAATATGCTGTTGAACATGCGATCGGCCTCTAAATCGAGTGCCAGGTCGATCTTGTTTGCTGGCAGCGTCTCGAAGTATGTAGTCCAATCCAGGAAAGTCATCGCGTTGCGGTAGCCACCCTCACGGGCGACGGCTTTATCAAGCACCTCGGCCGGGAAGCGTTCCGTCCCTTTAAACTGCATGTGTTCTGTCCAATGAGAAATGCCGGTTATTCCCGGCACCTCGTTCCTGGAACCCACCCGGTACCACAGCCAAAAACTGGCGATTGGCGCCGTGTGAATCTCTTTGAGCAGCACCAGCAGGCCATTATCTAGTTCTAGTTTCGTGAAAGAATTATCCATTTATTGTGCACCATCCATCAAAAAAATAAGTTTGCCCCTGGCTGAGCAGGCAAATCCAATGAACTATAGCACATGCACTGAATTTGAGCAACTCAATGACCTTTTCCACCCTGCTCAATGATCTGTTCTATCCTTTTAGATTAACCCTGAAGTGACCCGCTAGACACGCTGCAACTCCCTAAACAGGGGAAACCAGATTCAGTAACACTTTCTTCCAAAAAATGGCGTGTACTCCGCTTTTTTCTCTCGAGCCAGTTTGGCCTGGATCTTGCACATTACTCGCATTGAAGGCAGCAGCTTGCAGAGTTGTCAGCATGAGCGAAATCACTCCAGATTGGATTAGGATAGATACGAGCTTCGATCACGAATATATTCCTGGTCATTTACAGGTAACTTTGACGCTCATTTTCTGGAGGGGATACCCGGTGTATCCAAGTGCAATCCGCCCGGTTGCTCATTCGTAACTAAAAATCATCTGCTTCACCTCATGAAGCCATCTGGTTTAGAAACCAGGCCCCGCTGATTATTTTCCTGTCATCCGGATTGGCCTGCTGGGGAGGTAAATCAATGAAACGTGTGCTCTCTCTATTCTGCTTGGGAGTCTTGTTATTTGTTGCTTCCTCCTCCCAGGGCAGCTCTTACCTGGTCAGCGCCTCAATCAGCGCCCCACTGGGATATGCGAATATTATTATCCAGGCCGAGGGGACGACTCGGCCGGTCATCGAGCAAATTTCCAGTTTGGGTGGAACCATCACCTACGAGTACCAGAATCTTCCCGTAATTGCCGCCAGCCTCCCGGTAGAAGCTCTCGGCAGGATTTACAATCACCCTGACGTGATCCGGGTGGCAAAAGACCACCCGGTAGTACTTCTGGATTCTCCCGGGGTTGAAGGCAGCACAACGCCGCGCAATTTCTATACCCTGGACGCATCAGGCTTTACAGTAAGCAGCTTCAATCCCGCCTCAATCGAGCCTGAAATTGCTACCCAGGGCTACGGTGGCTTCCTCGATAGTGGTGTTTACGATATCTGGAAAACCGACCAATTCGGCAGCGGCAGCGTGGTCGCCGTGGTCGACACAGGCACCGTGCCTAATGCCTGCCTTCAATATGCAGTCATCGGGGCTCCGGGCTTCCCGGATGGATATAACGCTACCGGAGATGGTATCCCTGCCACGGATCCTCGTAATCAATGGCATGGTACACATATCGGGGGTGTGATCGCTTCCTCTTGCGCACTCCATTTTCCACTTAATTCTGTTGACCCGCTTCACCAGGCGGTTTCAACTTACTTACCCTGGGATGACAATTGGTTTCCAATTTATGGCCAGGCGCCTGCTGCGGAAATATACCCGGTCAAGATATTCGAAACCGATGGAGACAGCACCTCCACGGCGGTTGTCCTGGATGCATTGGACCATTTACTAACTCTGAAACGTTCCGGAGACCTGGATGTTGATATTGTCAACCTCAGTTTTGGGGGTCCTACCGGTTTTGAGGGTCGCGCCATCTTGGACACCTTCTTTGAACAATTCAGGGCAGAAGAGCTGCTCGTAATTGCTGCCGCCGGAAATAACGGGCCGCTGCCCCACAGCCTGGCGTCTCCTGCCACATCTTTTGATACCATAGCTGTGGGTGCCCTGGACTATGCCCCCACCTCCCGAGTCTTCTATGAATACCTGGGGTTGACCGAATTACAGATATCAGGCCAGGGAAAGGTCATGCGACCCACCGGGGAAGTTCGGGTGGCAGACTTCAGCAGCCGGGGACCGATGAGTGATGGTCGGACCGGGCCTGATATCGTCGCGCCCGGTATGTGGAGTTTTCAATTTGGTTCCCAGGGAAATTTCCACTGGGATATCGGCACTTCCTATGCCGCCGCAGCTGTCTCTGGAGCCGCTGCACTTTTAAACGAGTCTTATGAATCCGAAACCGGGCTGGATACTCCCTGGCTGCCGTTCAGAAATTCTCTGATATTGAGCGCAGATCGAGAAATCATCGCAGGTGCCTGGCAGGACCCCAATACATCTGGTTATGGCGCTTTGAACGCCACCGCCGCTCTCGAGATCCTGAAAAGTGGGGATACCAACCTCAACCCTCCGGATCGCTCCTCCAAGCTGCGATCGAACATCCTGGCCAATCCCAATTCAAGCGATCACCAGACGTTCCAAAGCGGGAGTATCACCCTCAATCCCAGCCACTCATATGATGCTCTTCTCGACATATCGCCTTCCACCAACCGGGTCACGATCCAGGTCTACGACATCCAAACCCCGGATAATTCAGCTTATGCTTATTGGTTCAACAGCTTGAAGGTTCTGGTCCAGAGTGCTAAGCGGTCAGCAGCCGCGATTCCCATCAACGAGTATTGGGACCCAAATCTGAACGAAGATCAATTCAGCATAATTATCGATGATGGAATCTGGACTTTCGCCGGAGATCCATATGTCTCACAACCCATGGAGCCGGGCTTGATGAAAGTTTCGCTGATCGCCGATTATGCCAATGAATCGCCTGTCTCCTTCAAACTGCGCATAACCCGGCAGCAAGACCCCGATCACGAAATGGCGAAACCGCTAGCTCAAAGCATCATCAACATGGGCGATGTGATCTCTTTCCCTGTGGAGATACCTGAAGGAACCAGCAAAGCCACCTTTGACCTGGTGTGGAACCGTGATTGGCTCAAATTCCCGACCAGCGATATGGACCTGCTGATTTTTGACCCCAAAGATAATTTAGCTTCTCTGGATGGGATGACCTGGAATGCGCCCGAACGTGTCGTCATCACGGATCCAGCACCAGGTACCTGGACGGCCCAGGTTGAAGCCCGAGAGATCTATAGGACCGATCTATTCCGGCTCTACCTGCAGACCGAATCTGGGTCAGAGAGCGATGCTCAATTTGATATAATCAGCCAGCACCCACCATCTGAATCAAATCCGGGGACTGGCGATGATACCACTCCACCTTACTCTATCTGGCTTCCTATCGTACCGTGACCAAGTCGAGCTCGACTTTTCTGGTTTTGATTTAGCCTGCATCGCCGGGTCAAATGGGGCTGGCAAATCCTCTCTGCTGGATGCTATTACCTGGTCGCTTTTTGGGCAGGCACGCAAGCGTGATGATTCCCTGATTAATTCCAGGGAAGACCTGGCAGAAGTCAGCTTCATCTTCAGCTATGAAAGCAACCTGTACCGGGTGCTGCGCACCAAGCAGCGCAACAAAACAACCCAATTAGAGTTTCATATTCTAAGTAAAGACCCCGAACTTCCCGGGGAGCAGCTCGATTGGCGTTCTGGGAGCTGGAAGCCGCTCACTGAGCGCACATTACGCGATACGGAAGCCCGCATCCAGGAGACCCTGCGTCTCGACTATGAGACTTTCGTAAACGCCTCATTTTTCTTGCAGGGCAATGCAGATCAATTTACCCAGCAGCGTCCAGGTGATCGCAAACGCATTCTCGCCAACATCCTGGGCCTTGAAATCTGGGATGTTTACCGGCAGCGAGCCGGGGACCAGCGCCGGGCGATAGAAAGCGACATCCAGGCCCTCGAAGGACGCATGCAGGAGATCAACGCTGAACTGGATGAAGAAGCCTCCCGGGTAGAACGCCTGGGACAGTTGGAATCTGAACTAAAAGAGCTCTCTGATACACGCGCAGGTCAGGAAGCTACGCTGGAAAACATCCGCCAGATCACCGCAACACTGAAGGAACAGGAACGCCTGGTCGAAATACTCGCCCGCCAGTATGATCAGGCTGCACGCAGTCTGGAGGCTGAGAAAGATCGCCTGGCAATCCGGGTTACCGATCGCCAGTCATTTAATAAATTGTTATCCCGCAGTGATGACATCGAAAGCGCTCATTCCGCCTGGCTGCAGGCCCGAGAGAGTCTTGAACGCTGGGATGAGATTGCCGCCCGCTTCCGGGAACAAGAAGTACATCGCCAGGAACCTCTCGCTGAGATCAAAGCTGCCGAAGCTGCCCTGCTTCAGGAACAGCAGGGCCTGGAGGTGGATCTCGCTGAAGTCAAAGTTAATCAGGACCAGCTGCCTTTGCTAGAAAAGGAATTTGCCAGCCTGGGTGGCAGCCTGAAGGATGCCGAGCACAGGCTGGCCAGGCGGGACCTTCTGCAGGCCGAACTCCAAAACGCCCAGAAAGACCAGGCCGAGGTCCACGCCGAAAACCCGCGCTTGAAAGCAGATATGGACCAGCTCAAAGAACGCATCAACCAGCTTGCAGCGGCAGAGGGGGTAGATTGTCCTGTTTGCGGTCAACCTCTCAGCCAGGCCGACCGCCATACATTAATCGAAACGCTGAATGCCGAAGGCACGCAGATGGGCGACAAGTTTCGCGCCAACCAGAAATTACTCAAAGAAAACGACCAGCGAGTCGCCGATCTTGAAGAACAAATAAAATCTCTATCATCTGCCGATCGCGATTTGCGCGCAGCTGAGGTAGCCCGCGCCCAGATTTCTACTCAGGTTGACCAGCTCAACACAAGCATCAAGCGCTGGGATACCGAATACGCACCCCACCTGGCTGCGCTGAAAGCCCAAATTTCAGGGGAAGATTTCGCCCCTTGAAGCCCGCGTACGCCTATCTGAGATCGATCAAGAACTTAAGTCCATTGGGTATGACGCCGCCTCACATGATGCGGTTCGCAAAGCCGAGACAGAAGGGCGGGCAAACGAACAAGAGATGCTCGCCCTTGAGAAAGCCAGGGCAGCCAATAAGCCCCTGGAGCGTGAGATCACAGACCTGGATAAGCAGATCGCAGATTCAGAATCTGAATTGGCACGCAAACAAGAGCAGCACAAAGAAGCTTTGGGTGCGCTGCAGTCCTCGCGGGAGCAGGCACCAGATCAACTGGCCGCAGAAAATGTGCTGCTCAACCTGCAGGAGCGTGAAAACCAGATCCGTCTCGAGGTGGGTGCAGCTAAACAAAAGGTGCTTGTGCTCGATGACTTAAAAACTCGCTATGCCTCTTTGGAAGCCGAAAGAAACCAGCATGCCAATCAGGTCGCTAATTTCAAACAGCTCGAACGCGCTTTCAGCAAAGATGGCGTTCCCGCCTTGCTGATCGAACAGGCGCTGCCCCAGATCGAGACCAAGGCTAACGAAATCCTGGAAAGGCTGACCATGGGGGATATGTCCATTCGCTTCATCACCCAGGCTGCCTATAAAGACAAAAAACGTGCCGACTTGAGGGAGACCCTTGATATCCAGATCAGCGACAGCGCTGGTGTGCGGGATTACGAAATGTTCAGTGGGGGTGAGGCTTTCCGCATTAATTTCGCCATCCGCTTGGCGCTTTCCGAGGTACTGGCTCAGCGGGCAGGTGCTCGCCTCCAGCTGCTGGTCATCGATGAGGGCTTCGGCAGCCAGGACGCCCAGGGTCGCCAGCGCTTGATCGAAGCCATTGGCCTGGTGCGGCAGGATTTTGCCAAGATCCTGGTCATCACCCATATCGATGAGCTGAAAGAGCAGTTCCCCAATCGCATCGAAGTCGAAAAAACCCCGCGCGGCTCATCTCTCCACGTGATATAACCTGTTTCATTCCCCCAATATTTCATCTGGATCGTTTCGAGTAAATTAACTGTGATAACAGACCTCACCTGGCTCGTCTTATCCACGCTGTTCTTAGTCGTGGGCATCGCCATCACCTACTGGGTTCACAACCAGCAGAACCTGCGCATCATCATCCCTCGATCGGATCCACCCCAACCCCCTGATGCACCATTGATCTCGGTCATCGTGCCCGCTCGCAATGAAGCCCGTAATATCCGCAGCTGCATCGAAGCCCTGCTTGCCCAGACATATCCAAACTTTGAATTGATCGTGGTGGATGATCGCTCCACCGACAATACGCTGGATATTCTTAGAGATTTTGCTTCTCGCCACGATAACGAACACGCTCTTGCATTCACTATCATTCAGGGAGTCGACCTCCCATCGGGCTGGGCTGGAAAACCACACGCTCTCTACCAGGGGATTTCAGCTGCCCGGGGTGAGTGGTTGTGCTTTGTGGATGCCGATACCTTTGCCCACCCTTCTTTAATGGCTTCAACCTACCTGGCTGCCCAATCTCTCTCAGCTGACCTGCTCACCATCTTAACTGACCAGCAGCTGGCTGGCTTCTGGGAGAAGGTGATTATGCCGCTGGTCTTCACCGCCTTATCGGTCGGCTTTCCCGCAGATCGAGTCAATGACCCAGCCAAACCGGACGCCATCGCCAATGGACAATTCATCCTCATCCGCAGATCAGTCTATGATTCTGTCGGGGGTCACAAAGCTATCCGGGCCGAAATTGCCGAGGACAAGGCTCTAGCAGTTCTGGTTAAGGGTAGTGGTTATCACCTTGTACTTGGCGACGGTCGCCAATTGGCTCAAACCCGTATGTACACCTCTTTCTCGGAGATCTGGGAAGGTTGGACCAAGAACATCTACCTGGGACTTCAAGACCGGCTGTGGCTCTTGGGTATCGGTGCCATGGTTTGCCTGGTTGGCGCTCTCGTCCTCCCCCTGTGGACAGTGCTCAGCTTCGTCTGGGCCGTCTCAAGTGGCAGCTGGATCGCTTACCTGGCTGCCGCCCAATCCCTGCTCGTCTGGGGCTACCTGATATTCCAGCGCGCAAAGGCTTGCAGAGCCTTGCACATCAACCCCTGGTATGCGCTGGCCTTACCCCTGGGTGCACTGGTTTTCACCCTGATGATGTTCGCTTCCGCTTACAAAGTTCTCTCCGGGCAGGGCGTCACCTGGCGTGGACGATCTTATTCGTAATAGCGGTCCCAAGCCCCGAATTCCCCCAAATTTCATATGTGGCTTTTATCACATGAGGTAAAATATATTTTTGGTAACATTGGGCCAAGATTAGGTCTAGAGAGCACATATCTGATGAAATTTGAGATAGTCATTGGAATTATTGTATTGATCATCATTGCCGGGGTTGGCTTATTTGTTACGGATTTTACTGCCTACTTGGGAAACGTCACTGCCACGTGCAACAACTGCCATGTCATGGATGCTGTCTATGAAGGCTGGTTTCACGGCACCCACCAATCATCTGCGACATGTAACGATTGCCATACTCCTCATGCGCTGATCCCCAAGTACATCACCAAGGGTCTTTCCGGTTATCACCACGTTACCGCTTTTGCCTTTAGGAATTACCCTGAATCTATCCGCGCCAAGCAAGAATCGCTAGAAATCGTCCAGGAGAATTGTATCTATTGCCACATCGAAACTGTCGAGTCCACCTTTGAGGTCAGTCACCTTTCCGACCGCTACTGTTTTGACTGTCACCGGCACGTATCGCATGGCGAACGGGGTATCTCCCTCCTGCCATACCAAGATCAGTAAGGAGCAAGCTAGATGAAATCCTCAACAACAGTTTATATCCTGATTGGCATCATTGTCGTCCTGGCTGCTGTCATTATCGGCATATTGCTGTACCTCAACAGCCAACCGGCGCCAGCCCGGGGTATCGAACCCCTGGTGGAAATTGAGCCCATGGAACCTGATTCGGAAGTATGGGGTATCAATTTCCCCAACCAGTATTCAACCCTCCTGAAAACAGAGACCAACGACGAGCGCACCGCATATGGCGGTTCGGAACCTTTCTCGAAGCTGGAGGTTGATCCCCGCCTGATCGAGTTGTTTGCCGGTTATGGATTTAGCAAGGAGTACAACGAAGATCGCGGTCATCTGAACAGTTTGACCGACGTTGAAGGCACCGCCCGTGTTGGGGAAAAGACTCCCGGAACCTGCTATTCCTGCAAGTCCTCGGACAACCCCCGCTTGTGGGATGAGATGGGTATGGCAGAATACGACATGACCCCCTTCATGGAGTTAGGCAATGAAATCGACCATGCCATCGGCTGTGCCAATTGCCATGACGCTGAGACCATGCAGCTGATTGTAACCAACCCTGCTCTGGATGAGGCTTTGAAGGCCCAAGGACAGGATTGGCGTGCATTCACCCGCCAGGAAATGCGCACTGTCGTCTGCGCCAACTGCCATGTGGAGTACTACTTCAAGGGCGATGGCAAATACCTGACCTTCCCCTGGGAGGATGGCACAAAGATTGAAGATATTGCGAACTATTATGCAGAACTGCAGTTCAAAGACTGGGAGCACCCCGAATCCGGCGCGCCGATGATCAAAATGCAGCACCCGGAGTATGAGCTTTTCACACAGAATTCGACCCATTACAACGCTGGTGTTGCCTGTGCCGATTGCCATATGCCTTATACTCGCGATGGTGCCGCAAAGTTCTCGACGCATGACGTCAAGAGCCCCTTACTAAACGCCGAGACCGCCTGCGGTCAGTGCCACACGGATGTGTCCTATGTGACCAACCGTGTCTCCACCATCCAGAACCAGGTCTCCGAGACCATGATCGCCACCGAAGATGCCCTCCTGGCTGCCATCGGTGCCATCAAAGCTGCTGCCGTCCAATCAGGTGTCGACAGCCAGCAGCTGGAAGAAGCACGCTGGATGCACCGGGAAGCACAGCTGCGCTGGGATTTCATCGCAGCCGAAAACAGCATGGGTTTCCATAATCCGGAAGAGGCGCTGCGCATCTTGGCAGCTGCCACAAATCTCGCCCGCCAGGCCGAACTGAAGGCCGTCCAGGCTGCTGGAACCACAGACATCATTCAATCTGAAACGAATTAATACGCGGATCAAGAGTCAACAAAGGAGCTGCACTCAGACCCGTGCAGCTCCTTTTTATTATGGGAGATTGGGTCGCTCTCTCAGGTCCACTCAACCAGGCGTTCATCATTCACGATCGTAATTTGCCCGCGGTTTACATCGATTGCACCGCTCCTCTCCAGCTCGTTCAACGAGCGTGCCACCACTTCCCGAACCGTTCCCAGGCGAGCGGCTAAATCATCTTGAGTCAAGCGGCCGTCCTTCGAACCTTGCAGCTGCTCGGCAGGCAGTTTATTTATCAGGCGCGCCAGCCGATTGGTGACCTGGTAAAAGGACAGCTCTTCCACCGTGCCCAGCAGCATGCGCAGGTTCACGCACAGGTTGTGGATCACGGATTACGCCAACTCGGGGTACTCAGCGATGCAGCGCCGCAGCAAATCCGATTCGATTACCCAGATTTCGCTGTTTTCAACTGCGGATACGTTTACCGGGTTGGGTTGGTGATCGAAAACCGGTACCTCGTTAAAGGTCGACCCTTCATCCATCACCCTGATCACCAGCTCTCGTCCCTGGGGAGATATTTTGAACAGTTTCACGCTGCCCCGGCGGATCATATGCAAACCAGGGCTATCATCACCTTCCCAGAATACAGCCTCATTTTTTTCATATCGGAAAAGGCGCATACCAATAACCACTTCAGCGAGTATCTGGGGGCTTAAATCTTTGAAATAAGGGTTGCCTTCTAATACTTTGATTTTTTCTTCATCACTGGTTCTGATCAACTGCATATATAACCTTCAACAGCAAATTTTTAACAGCCTGAGTTTATCACAGCTCTATTTCTTCTGAGGTTAAAACTTGGGAAAAATAAACTTATAGCTTAGAATATGAGTATGTTATAAATTAAGCGCCAGGGATATTAAATTCTCTTTACACGCTGACCCTCTCACTCTATCTCAATTCCGGATCCTTTGCAGATGCTTGAAAAAATTGATCTCAACAAGAAAATTTCTAAAAAGGAATATAAAAAAATCTTCCCCCGCCTGAGGATGAAGCTCTATGCCCTGCAGAAGGCTTCCTGGGATGCTGAAATTCCCGTCATCATCCTCTTTGAAGGCTGGGATGCGGCTGGAAAGGGTACCTCGATTCAGAATCTGACCTCGAAATTAGATCCACGCGGCTTTAAACTTTATCCCATCCGGGCTGCACGCACTTATGAAAGCCGGCGGCCCTGGTTGTGGCGCTTCTGGCTTAAGATTCCTGGCAAAGGCGAGTGGGCGATTTTTGACCGCTCCTGGTATGGACGCACACTTGTCGAGCGGGTGGAAGGTTTGATTTCTGAGCGCAGCTGGCGCCGCGCCTATCGCGACATCGTGAACTTCGAGCGCACCTTGGCGGATGAAGGTTACCTGATCGTCAAGTTCTTCCTTCACATCGGTCGGCAGGAACAGAAAAAGCGCTTCGACAAGTTGATCAGCGATCCGCTGACCGCCTGGCATGTACTGCCAGAGGATTGGGAGCACCACAAGCATTACGACGATTGGCGCCTCGCTTACGAGGAGACATTTGAGCGCACCGAAACCGAATCTGGACCCTGGACGATCATTGAAGCCACCAACCGCCGTTATACCAACTTGAAGATCTTTGAAACCCTCGCCAATACCCTCGAAACACAGCTCGCCTCGATGAATGCCCTGCCAGATCCTGCCTACTGGGAAGGGGTTGTTGATGATTTCCAGGTCAATGCCCAGGATACCGAAGCAGATCAGTCCCCAGTCGAACCAGAGACCGTCAAACTTGACTCCCGGTGAAGGTCAACATTGATTATTATTTTCCAGGAACATTTGACACAAATTACTCGAAAGACCAAGCAGTGCAAAGAAAATATAGATGCTAGACACAATTGATCTCTCACAAACGCTCGATAAGCCCACCTACCACGAACAGCTGATCAAGTACCAGGTCGCCTTACACGATCTCGGTTACCAGGTCTATGTCCAGGAGAGACCGGTCGTTATGGTGTTCGAGGGTTGGGACGCGGGCGGCAAGGGCGGCGCTATTAAACGCGTTACCGAAAAATTAGATCCCCGCGGCTATGTGGTCTACTCCATCGCTGCCCCGCAGGGCGAGGATGCAGCCCGGCATTACCTGTATCGTTTCTGGCGCCGGCTTCCCGAAAGCGGTCAAATCGCCATTTTCGACCGCAGCTGGTATGGGCGGGTCATGGTGGAACGTATCGAAGGTCTCTGCTCCGAATCAGATTGGAAGCGCGCCTTCCGAGAGGTCAACCAGTTTGAGCGCCAGCTGGTTGATTTTGGCACCATTCTTTTCAAGTTCTGGCTCCATATCGGTAAGCAGGAACAGCTATTCCGATTCGAATCGCGCTCTCATGATCCCCTGCGAAAATGGAAGCTCACCGATGAGGACTGGCGCAACCGGGAGAAATGGGAAGTCTACAAACAGGCCGTGGATGAGATGCTGCTGAAAACCAGCACCGTTACCGCTCCCTGGACGATCGTTGAAGGCAACAGTAAGTATTATGCCCGCGTTAAAGTTCTTAAAACATTGGTTGAGAAATTGAGCGCTGAATTGGATTATGATCCCTTTGCAAAAGGCACCTTTAAGGGTGTAAAAAATTCTAAAAATAAGAAAAAACAACACAAGAAATGAATGGAGGCAAACATGCCGTCCAAAGATGTAGCCGTTAAAGAAAAAGAAGAAGAAATCAAACCAGAAGAGATCGTTGAAGAGGTTGTAGAAGAAGCACCAGAAATAGCAGGTGAACTGGTGGACCTCGACGATCCGGATCTGTTCATCAACCGCGAACTAAGCCTGTTAGATTTTCAAAGGCGGGTTTTAGAAGAAGGGCTCGACGAGGACAATCCACCCCTTGAGCGTGCAAAATTCCTGGCTTTTGTAGGCAACAACCTGGACGAGTTCTTCATGGTCCGCGTGGCTGGGCTTAAGAAGCAGATCGCAGCCGGGGTGGTCGATGCATCTGCCGATGGTATGACACCTGCCGAACAGCTGGCCGCGATCCGCAAGGCAACGCTGCGCATTATGACCGAAGCCCAGCTGGGTTTCCAGGATGACCTGGTGCCTTTGTTCGATAAGCAGGGTATTCACATTCTTGATTACAAGAATCTCACCCAAAAGCAAGAGGAAAATGCGGATAGCTATTTTGCAGAGGTCATCTTCCCGGTGCTGACTCCCATGGCTTTTGATCCCGGGCATCCCTTCCCCCATATTTCCAACCTGAGCCTGAATCTGGCAGTTCTGATCCGTGATACAAGCGAACATTTTGCCAGGATCAAAGTCCCCGGAACGCTGCCGCGCCTGGTACCCATCAAACGTTCCTCGGGCAGCGTGCGCAAGGATGGAACCGTTCCCCACCACCATTATTTCGTCTGGTTGGAGCAGCTAATTGCCGCAAATTTGGATTCCCTCTTCCCCGGCATGGAAGTTATCGAATCCCATCCTTTCCGGGTAACCCGCGACGCGGATGTCATGATTCAGGAACTGGAAGCCTCAGATCTGCTCGAGAGCATCGAACAGGGTGTCCGCCAACGCCGCTTCGGCTCCGTCGTGCGGGTTACTGTGAACAAAGCCATGCCCGCTCATATCCGCGGCATCCTGGTCGAGAACCTGCAGATGGATCCCAACGATATGTACACCCTCGAGGGACCCCTGGGTTTGAGCACCTTGATGAATCTCTACCAGGTGGATCGCTTTGATCTCAAGGATCAATCTTTCGTGCCTTCCATCCCTGCTGCTCTGCGTGGTGAGACCTATGACGGCAACATTTTCGCCGCCATCCGCCAGAGTGATATCCTCGTGCACCACCCGTATGACTCCTTTGTTCCCGTGGTGGATTTCCTCAGGGCGGCAGCTAAAGACCCCGATGTATATGCAATAAAGCAAACCCTGTACCGCACAGGGCACGACTCTCCCGTGATCAAAGCCCTGCTGGATGCCCGCGAAGCCGGCAAGCAGGTCACCGTCCTGGTGGAGCTCAAAGCCCGCTTTGATGAAGAGAGCAATATCGGCTGGGCGCGCACCATGGAGCGCCAGGGAGTTCATGTCATTTACGGTTTGTTGGGATTGAAGACCCACTCGAAGATCGCCCTGGTAGTGCGCAAAGAAGGCGAGAGCATCCGACGCTACGTTCATCTGGCAACTGGCAACTACAACGCTGTGACTGCCCTATCATACGAAGATATCGGTATGTTCACCATCGACGAAGATATCGGTGCGGATGCCACAGATCTGTTCAACTACCTGACTGGCTATTCGACCAAGCAGGATTATCGCAAATTATTAGTAGCCCCCGTGAACATGCGCGAACGAATGACGGCTTTGATCGAACGCGAGATCGAACACCAGCGCAGTGGTGAAACCGGTCACCTGGTGTTCAAAATGAATTCTCTGGTTGACAAGCGGATGATCAAGAAGCTTTATGAAGCATCCATGGTTGGCGTGAAGGTCGATTTGATCGTACGCGGCATGTGCAGTCTGCGTCCTGGGGTTAAGAGTATCAGTGAAAACATTCGCGTGCTCAGCGTCGTGGGACGCTTTTTAGAACACAGCCGTATTTATTATTTCCGCAATGGAGGCCAGGAAGAAATATTGCTCGGCAGTGCGGACTTGATGCCCCGCAATATTAACAACCGGGTGGAAGTCCTATTCCCGGTCCAGGATGAAAACTTCATCCGCTACTTGAAGGATGACGTGCTGGCGGAATACCAGAATGACAATGTCAAAGCCAGGTTGATGAAATCCGATGGCACTTACGAAAAAGTATCCAGCAAAGATGGCGATGCGCCTCTCAATATCCAGGTTAAGCTCTTCGATATCCGCCAGGAAAACGATCAAGGAAACTAATCCATGGGCACATTAATCGCTGCCGCCGACAGAGACCACATCGAGACACTGGCCGAAAGGGCCACCACCGCCGCTATGCGCCGGCGTGCGGAAGTGCTCCTGCTCTATGATCAGGGCTTACCCACGCAGGAGGTTGCGGATCAGGTCGAATTATCCGCCAGCCGCACCCGCTATTGGCGTCGGCGCTACCTATTCGAAGGTATGCAGATCTTCGCCGGCAGCGAATTAGAATCTCCACCAGCTGCCCAAGAAACTCCCGCTGAAGAGAGCCCCGATCTGCAGCTCCTGCCTGAGAACGTCCCGGTTGAAGAGCCTCCCGAAACTGACCAGCTGCCTGAAGCAGTGCCCCAGCCAGAAACCTCACCGGTCTCATTGGCTGAACTCCGCCAACGCTATCCTGCTAATCTGCGCCAGGCCGAGCACAGGCGTGATCTGGCTCTGGAACTTTTCGATGCCTGCCAACCAATCCACCACCTGCCTGAAGACATGCGGCGCATATTGGAAGTCGCTGCCCTGCTCCAGTACCTGACCGAAAACCAGAAGGATGAGAATTCCAACAAATCTGGATATCTTTTCATCTTGAGCCACCCCCTGACCGATTTGACGGCTGATGAGAATAAGCTCGTCGAAACAATATTGGCCTCCCTGCATGGCAAAGCAGCTTTCCCACCTTCTCCCACCGAACGTGAGCAGATCCTTTCCCCTGCAGAGCATGAAGCTCTAACTTTAGCTGCTCTCCTGAGAATTGCCAGTGGGCTTGATGCTTCCCAGACCCAGGCTACCGTGATCAACTCCGTAGAAATCCAACCCAACAAGATCATCATCCTGGTCAACGGACCGCAATCCAAGACAGATGCTCGCAAAGCTGCCAAATCAAGTAAACTGTGGGCTCGCCTGTATGGTCAAAAAATGCGCGTCCAGGCCGTTTACCAGCTCGATCAGGAACCCGACGAACGACTGAAAGAACTGCTTGGTAAGACAAAACCAGGTATCGAGCCAGAGGATGATTTAGCTGAAGCCGGGCGCAAAGTCATGGGCTACCACTTTGCCCAGATGATCCTCCACGAAGCTGGCACACGTCTGGGGGAAGATATCGAAGAACTGCACGATATGCGTGTTGCTACCCGCCGCATGCGCGCTGCTTTTGAAGTTTTCGGGGAGGCTTTTGATCGTAAAGCGGTCAAGGTGCACCTCAAAGGGTTGCGAACCACGGGCCGCGCCTTGGGACGCGTTCGTGACCTGGATGTATTCATGGAGAAAGCCCAGCTTTACCTGGATTCAGTCCCCCAGGAACAGCGCACTGGTCTGAACCCGCTGCTGTCCCTCTGGGAGGTCGAACGCCAGGAAGACCGCGCCAAGATGATCGAGTATCTCGACAGCCAGGATTATGCCAACTTCAAGAGGAAGTTTCTCAAATTCGTGACCACTCCTGGGATGGGTGTGAAAGAGATTTCCGATGTCAGCCCGAACCAGGTAAAGCTTGTCGTTCCTATCCTGGTATACACCCGTTTGGCTGCCGTGCGTACCTATGGCCATCTTCTTGAATCGGCCACGATCGACCAGCTGCACGCTCTGCGTATCGAATTCAAAAAATTGCGCTACACGCTCGAATTCTTTAGCGAGGTGCTTGGCAAAGAAACCAAGAGCCTGGTTGCTGATATCAAAAAGCTCCAGGATCATCTCGGTGATCTTAATGATGCCGATGTCGCCTGTTCGATCTTAAGGCAGTTTATCGATAATTGGGAAGTGCGCCAGGTCCATCTGCCGATCGTCGAACGCGAAAATCCTGAACCGGTCGTGGCATACTTGGCCAGCAAACACGCTGAACGCTACTTCTTGACCATCACCTTCCAGGAAGCCTGGCAGGATTTCGACCAGCCAGAGATGCGATCGAAAATTGCCTCTGCAGTTTCCGTGTTGTAAATATCCGCATTAGTTATCCAAGATCCAATCTAAATCCCGCCCTTCAAGGATCATCTCGGTAAAAGCTCCCGGCAAACCGGCCTCCTGGTTTGCAGCTGCAGCTTTGTCAATATCGTAATCCAAGCGGTAGTGGCTGACCTGCAGCCTCTCACCCAGGATATCCAGGATAGCGTAAGCTGTGCGCGGATTTCCATCCCCGGGTCTGCCGACGCTTCCAGTGTTTATGAACAGCGTGTTTGCGACTCGCCGGGTGAATGCCTGGTGGGAGTGCCCGCAAATAATCCCCGCAAATTCGGTTTCATATTTACGCTCAGCGATATTCTTCAACGCCAGCAAGCGCGCCTGGGGTGTTGCCTTTACCAGAAGTTCTTCATTCGATACAGGGCTGCCGTGCACCAGCAAGAAACTTTGCTCCCCGGCTGCTACACACATCTCTTCGGGCAAAGCTGCCAGGTATGCCATGCTCTCTGGGGACAGGTTTTCATAAGCCCACTTGAAAGCCTGCCATTTAAGCGGGTGTTTGTTTTTGCGCCACTTTTTATCTCTTTGGGGAAATTTCAAAACCTTGCGATCGTAGTTGCCAATGATATTGCTGAATCCCCGCTTCCGCATCCGTTTGACAACCTGGTCTGGGAAAGCATTGTAGCCCACAAAATCACCGATATTCCAGTACGCTGTCGCACCGAGGTTTTTCGCATGAGACAGGACCGTCTCCAGGGCAGGCAGGTTAGCATGCACATCCCCCAGCAGGGCAATTCTCACGTTTTCTGGCATCCAGATCTCAGGAGGACGGTTTTGGTGGCGATTCCAGCAGGACTCGATCGACCCCGCGATCGATCTCCCAGGGATAGATGATATAGGCGTCTGTGATGGCCGCAAAATAATTCGGCCGCACATCACTGAAAAGGCTGCGATTAGGATTAAAATGCAGCACACAGGAAAATGGATAACCTCCCGCCGCGACCACCCGGTTTTTTACGGAGGTTATTGTGCGGCCTGAACCCCAGACATCGTCAACCACCAAGGTTCTTCGCTCACGCAGCATCTCGTCCTCTGGAAATTGGATGAAGCGCGGCCAAACGTAAAGGCCGGCCGCCTCCACCTCGGCTGGAAAGTCAACCGCCGCGGTTAAGATATGCTTGATGTCCATTGCTTCAGCTAGTATTCCACCAGGGATGATACCCCCGCGCGTGATGATCATCATCGCATCGAAACCACCTTCAAACTGGGGCATCAGGTGATCGATCAAGCCATCCACATCTTTCCAGGTTAACAACTCACGCCGCATTTGATCCATCTCGCACTCCTGATAAGGTTTTCGGTTATTAAAAACCAACGAAGATTATTACAGGTATTTCCAATTCGTACCCGTAAAGTTCACCCAATATTATAGCAAGTTTGGCGGGTTAACTTCGACCCGCCAGTCCCTGAGCTGCCGGCCCCGCAGCATCGAGCTCGGGTCTGGACCGCGCAGGATGATCTGCCAGCGGTATTCACCTTTCAAACGGGCGAAAAAGGGAGGTACTGGGCCGATCATATGGGTAGCCGACCTTGCCTCTACCCGCAGCCATTCTTGAATTTTTGATGCTAATTCACGCGCGTTTTTCTCAGCCAGTTCAGCCTTGGAATGTCTGTACTCCAGGCGCACCAGCTGATTGAATGGAGGATACCCTATCTGTCGCCTCTTTTCCAATTCCTGCTGGTAAAAAGATTGAAAATCATGCCCGGCAGCTGTTTGGATCACATAATGCTCAGGCTGGTAGGTCTGCAGGATCACATGCCCGCCCAGCGGGCTGCGCCCTGCTCGTCCCGACACCTGGGTTAAAAGCTGGAATGTCCGTTCAGCGGCATGGAAATCAGGCAGATTCAGACCCACATCAGCTAAAACCACACCAACCAATGTGACCAGGGGTAAATCTAAGCCCTTGGCCAGCATTTGGGTTCCTATCAGCACATCTGCCCGTTGGGCTTGAAAGTGGCTCAGGATCAGCTCGTGTGCGCCCTTCTTGCGTGTGGTTTCATAGTCCCAACGTAGGGTTCGCACTCCCGGGAAAAGGCTTTGTAAATCGGCTTCTACCCGCTCGGTGCCGGTGCCAAATTGGCGGATGTGACTGCTGCCGCAGTTTGGGCAGGTTGAAGGCATCTTTCTCCGGTACCCGCAGTGATGGCAGGTCAGTGCCGCTTCCGGGGTCGTATGCCCTGCATCTTCACCACCTCTATTTGGCAGGAGAAAGTTGCTCGATTGCGGCGGGCGGTGGAAGGTTAGCGGTGTATCGCAGCGTGGGCAGCGCAGGCTGTGTCCGCAATCACGGCAGAAGACATAAGTAGCTGTTCCCCGCCGGTTTAGGAACAGGATCGCCTGCTGCTGGTTGTCAAGCACCTGCTGAATTGATTCCCGCAGCGCCCGGCTGAAGATCGAACGATTTCCCGCTTTCAATTCAACGCGCATATCCACCACCTTAACTGGCGGCAGGGGGATCGTATCAGCCTGGTGCTCGAGGTGGGTAAACCTGGATGCATCCGTCTTGATCGCATGCTGGTCCAGCTGCTGTTCAACCGCCTGGCGGTGAGCCAGAATACGCTTTGGCAGCTGCAAATACCGCCAATCTCCCCGTGTGGCCTGATAATGACTGCTTATATCTGGTGTGGCTGTCCCTAGGATGCAAACCGAGCCCGTCAGCCTGGCATAGGCCACAGCTGCCTTCCGGGCGTTGTAATAAGGGGGAATTTCGCCCTGGTAATAAGTATCATCATGGCTTTCATCCACCACGATCAAGCCCAAATCAGGGAAAGGGGTAAACAAAGCAGAGCGTGGACCAACGACCACCGCCAGGTCTCCCTGGCGAGCCCTGCGCCAGGTATCGTAGCGTTCCCCGGTGGAGAGTTTCGAATGTGCTAATCCAACCTGCCCAGGAAAGCGAGCCAGGAAACGCCGCACAGTCTGCGGCGTCAGCGCGATCTCTGGGACCAGGATGATCGCTTGCTGGCCGCGCCGGATGACCTCGTTTACCGCTCGCAGGTAGATTTCGGTCTTTCCCGATCCGGTAACCCCGTGCAGCAGGATCGGTTTCACCCGCTGCCCACCCTTTGATTTTTGGAGATTTTCAAGGATTTCAGTCCAAACTTTCAGCTGATCTTCGGTTAAAGTTGGTGCTTCCTTGCTGACAAACGCCATTCCCTCCAGCGGATCTCGCCAGATCTCGCTCTCCCCTAATACAACCAGGTCGCGTTCCGCTAAAAAGCGCAAATCCTGCAAATTTCCTCCCGAGGCTGCATACACCCAGCTCACATCCACTGGTCCCGTTTCCTCAATCAGGTACTGCAGTATCGCCTTCCGTCGTTCAGGAGCCTGTGATCCTGCGCGTCCCAGGTCATGCATGCTGGCAGCAGTATGTTCTGGTGAATATGCCAGGCGAACAGTACGCACGGATTTTGACTGCACCTTGGGTGCTGGAAGAACCGGGAGTGATGTAATTCTTTTTTGTCGGATCAAAACTCGAGCGGATGAACGCCATCTTACACGCGGAAGTGCCCGGTCGATCTGGCGTCCTGTCAGGGCGCCCCTCTTGGTCAACAAATCTAATAATCGCCGCTGTAGGTCTGTTGTTGAACCCGGTTTTGATCTGGCAGCACTTTCTGCCAGCGCATATTCTGTATCCCCCATTTGGGATAGCCCAACAGGAAGCATCAAGCTGACACAGGTGGATAACGGCGCAAGGGTACTGTCAGCAAGATATTCCGCCAGTGCCATCTGGTCTGGAGTAACTACCACAGAACCATCGATCAAACCTCTTACAGCCCGAGTTTCAGTCACAGATGGGTGCTCCACCTGCTTGATGACCACCCCCTGAACACGCTGCCTGCCAAAGGGAACTTCCACCAGGTGACCTGGCAGCACCTGCCCCTCCAATTCCGGGGGTAAGTGGTAGTGAAAAACGCCTTCCACTTGAGGCACATTGACCACAATTTCTAAATAAGTGGGCATTATGGCGTTAGAGGTTTCACCGTAAGATCAATTTCTATTCGGCAGTTATTTGCTATCACTTGCTGGGCTTACTTTCATCGATCCTGGTCAACCTCAAACGGTCGATCCGCATCCCATCCATCGCCTCCACCTGGATCGTGACTTGTTCACTGTCGATTGTGTCATTCACTTTAGGTATGCGTCCCAACACCCCCAGGGTGTAGCCTGCGATCGTATCGTAAGCAAGATCACGCAGCTCAAGACCCAGGGCATCGTTGACATCTTCCATCAAGCATAAACCATCAATCAAGTACGAACCATCTTCAAGCGCTTCAATTTCAGGGGTGAACTTATCAAAAGGATCGCTCACTTCACCAACGATCTCCTCCAGGATATCTTCCAGCGTCACCAGGCCAGCCGTGCCTCCAAATTCATCCAGGATGATGGCAATATGCTGGCGATTATCCCGCAGCTGTCGCAGTAACGCACTGACCGGAAGTGTCTCAGGAACATACAGCGGTTCACGCACCAACGAACGCACCGTGGAACTTTGCCAACCAGTTTCCTGCATCGTACGCAGCAGATCCTTGACATGGATGATCCCCAGCACGTTATCCAGATCGTCATCGTATACGGGGATCTTAGAATAAGTTGATTCGTTGATCAGCGGCAGTATCTCGTCTAACGGCAGGTCCGCCTCCACCGCGATGATCTCTGTGCGCGGGATCATTACCTGGCGGACCAATAAATCGCCAAAGTCGAAGATCGCGTGCAGCAGCTCGCTCTCCTGTTCGGCAACCACGCCCTCCTTGGTGCTGGCAGTCACCAGCATCTTCAGCTCCTCAACCGAGTGAACCAGCTCGTGTCCCGAAGCTGGCTCTACTCCCACCAACCGCAATAGTGCATTCCCGGTCCCATTCAACGCCCAGATGAAGGGTTTGAAAAGGCGCTCGCTCCACAAGGTTGGACGTGCTACGGCCATGGAAGTGCTTTCGGGATTCTGCAGTGCGATGGATTTTGGTGCTAATTCTCCCACCACGACATGCAGGAAGGTGATAATCGTGAATGACAGCCCGACTGATATGCTGTGGGAAAGTCCAGGTCGTATCTCAACCGGGAACAATTCCAAGATCGGTTCAATCAGGTGTGATAAAGCCGGCTCACCGATCCAGCCCAATCCAAGGCTGGCCAGGGTGATGCCCAGCTGTGTTGCGGCAATCACCCGGTCTGGGTTTTTGAGCGCTTTCTGAACCGTTTCAGCCCTGGCGTTGCCAGATTCAACCAGCTCAGTAATGCGGGTCTGGCGCACGCTGATCAGGGAAAACTCGGCAGCGACAAAGAAGCCATTCAGCAGGACCAGGACCACGACTGCTACTAATCCAAGCAAATCGAGTGTAAGTGAGCTTTCTATCATAAGTTTGAAATATCCTCCACCTCGGTGCGGGTGATGATCGCGGCGGCATATCCCACCACACCGGAATAATCACCGGTTATATCTCCCGAAGTTGCGTGTTTGAGCACCTTCACTGTATTTGCGCCCAGTTTTTGCGCAGCCCAAAGCACAGCTGCGATTGCATTTCGTCCGCAGGCAAACCCTTTGCCCTCTTCTTCTGCCTGCAGCACGCCGCGCGGGTCAAAAGATTCTATCCGGCTCAACATCTCCGTATCCAGGTGCTCTGCTTGCAGTTGGTCATAAAAATGGGACAGGTCGCTGCTGGCTACCAATATTACGGAGCGACCAGCGAGTACTCTGGCCATTGATTTCCCCAAGATTTCCACAACACTTGGGTCAATATCGCGCACCATCACTGGCAGTAAATTAAATTCGCTCGCAAGGGCCCGCTGCAAAAAGGGCAGCTCAATTTCCAATGAGTGCTCTTTGTCATTTCTAACCGGAGTCAGGCCAAATCCCAGTTCTGCCTCCAGCTCATCGCTAAGCAGAGACACAGCTTTCCGGTCAATTTTAATCGTACCCAGAGGTGTCCGGTAGGCCTGGTGGGCGCATGTCAGGAAGGGTTGCGAATACGGTTGGTGCATCGGGGAAACCACCACAACAAGTTCAGGCTGCATATCACGTATCGCCTTGAAGGCATATCCAGCAACAGGTCCGGAGTACACATGTCCCGCATGCGGGACAATGATCCCAACCACCTCTCCTTCAATGTCGGGCAGCTGCGCTGCATTGATATAGCCATCGATGCTGTCAGCCAGCTGGCTGGAATCCCCAGGGTACCAGCGACCGGCAATCGGGGAAGGACGAATATCCATCGTACACCTTTTTCCCAGGTACTAAATTACTTGCTTCGTACGTTGATTTTAACATAATCCCTTGTTCCCCTGCTTCTTCCATAAACATGCGGAATCGCTCTTGGGTGATGCAATTACCAATCTCTAACCTATGTTATACTAACCGCGGCTTGAACCAATACCCATGCCATACTAAAGGGACATCGCAAATCACAAGGAGGCCTGCCAATGACATATGATATTGAATTGATCTATTGTGCAGTTTGACACTATACCGACCGAGCTGTCAGTTTGACAGCAGAACTGATGAAGGAATTCGAGTATCAGATCGAAACATTCTCCCTGGTTCCGTCAGATGGGGGCAAATTCGAGGTCAGCGTTAATGGGGATTTGGTCTACTCAAAGCTGCAAACCAACCGCCATGCCGATCCAGGCGAGGTAGCAGGTTTACTTCGCAAGGTCATCAACTAAAAATTCCCAACTGGCAAGGGCGGCAGGTCCTGGTACCTTATTGTTCCTTGCCGGTTGCATTTAACCATCATGCGCATCATACTGCAGCGTGTCAGCCAGGCCAGCGTGTCAGTTGGCGACCAGACCATCGCCCAAATCGGCCCCGGGTTGATGCTGCTGGTAGGGATAGGTCCCTCTGACCAACCGGAGCAAGCCCGCTACCTGGCGGAGAAAATCGCCCATCTGCGCATCTTCGAGGATCAAGACGGCAAGATGAACCTCTCGCTATTGGACGTTGGTGGTGAGGCGAGCGTTGTTTCGCAGTTCACCTTATTCGCCGATACACGCAAGGGTCGCCGCCCGTCTTTCACCGCTGCCGCTCAACCGGCGATCGCCCAGCCGCTGGTTGACCAGTTCGCCGCCTTTTTGACCCAGTTGGGCGTCCCCACCCAGAGCGGAGAATTTGGTGCGCACATGCTGGTCGAGATGCTCAATGATGGTCCCGTCACCATTATCCTTGAACGCTGAATCTTTCCTCTTATTCCCAGCCTTCAAGCTTGCCTAAACTCCATAATACCGCATCCAGCTGCACCCCCATCGCGCCTATTCCAGCATAGCATCAACTTGCTGCTGCTGGTAAACACCCCCGCAGGCGATCACTGGCACACCAATTTCGATCACATCCTGGACAGCTGCCAGCGCAAATGGGAAGACCGCCGGACCGAACAGCCTACCTCTCAGTGGTTGGGCTTTTTGGTCCAGCAGCGCTCCGCGTGGGGGTGCCAGGCTGATCGCTGCCAATGGAGACTCGATCAGCACACCGGCGAATTCAGCGGCTCTTTCCACCGGCACGCGTGCGATCAGGGGTAATTCCCCGACAGCGGCCTGGACCATTCAACCGCCTGGCTGGGTTCGCAGTCAGGTGGTATCCCCAGCTCGATGCCTGTTAAACCCTCCCGGCCCTCCAGGTGGTCCACCATAGGCTGTACATCCTCCACCTGGTGAACCAGCAAATGCACGATCACCGGCAGACGTGCACGGGCCCAACGGGTGGAGTACTGTTTGATGACCGCTCTCAACCCGGGATTGGGGTAGCCAGAATGCAGTAGAAATCCACCTGGATAGGAATGGCTTCTTCGTGTCCTGGCAGGCGTGCGCGGATGCAGGCTGATCGGGTTGGTTATGAATGCCCCAAATTGGTCAAAATTGACCAGGTCGCTGGATTGCGGCGCGTATCCCAGGGTTCCAGCCGCATTCATCACCGGTGGCGAGATATCCAGGTCATATTTTGGTGTTGAAAAATCCAGCGGCATTTCATCCATTTGAAGCACTCTTCTATCTATCGCTTAATAAGCTATCAGATACGCCAATCCATGTGTGATGATCTCACCAGCTGGTTCCCTTGATGACCCCAGATAGGTCAAACACTGGGCCATCCTCACAGCTCAATTTCCAGGAGCGCTTGATCCTCAAGGCACATACGCCGCACTTCCCTAAACCGCAGCAGGGCATATCAGTCTGCACCAGGATTTGACCGCGTAAAACTGACAGGCTTTGCGTGGATTGGTTGATTAACGTTGCAATCTTCTCCAAACTCTCTATCGGAGCATCGACTGCGAAATAGTCAGCCCAGGCGAGAGATTCCGGCAAATCCTGGGTAGGGTAAGCTTCCAGGTCAGGAGGCAGCTGCGGGGAATTAATGTCGCTGAACAGGGTAATGCTGGCTTGAGCTGATTTTAATGTATTCACCAACGGCAGCAAGCGGGAATTTGTATTTCCCAAGGTGATCAAGGCCAGGCGCTGCACATCAGCTGGCAGGCGAAACCCATTTCCTAAAGGTCCAAATAAGGCTAATTCTGTCCCCGGCTGCCAAACTTCTGGGAAGGGCTTTGCCGCCAGAAATCCCCCCTTCCAGGTACCTGCCAGGAATAGGGGTGTGGCTTGAATTGCGCCTCTCTCAGCTGCCAGCAGGTACTGCCCGGGTGCTGGGATAACCTCTGCTGGGCAGGCGATTAATGCCTGCTCTTCTCCCGAAAACAGCCGCAGCTCAGCTACATGTCCCGAAATCCTGCGCATAGCTGCATGGTATCACGATTCAATCCCCCGGGCAACAACGCGGATGCCCTGCTCCTTGGAAGCAGTAAAGAATTTCCCGGATACTAGCGGGTGTGTGGTCCTGAAATACGTTTACAGAAACTATCAGGTATTGGGTCCCTTCGGTTCCACTCAGGATGTAATTGGATATTGGATACAAGGTATTTGCCCGGATAAGTTTTTCGGCGGATAGAGCGAGGTCCCCAATAGTATGGGGATTTTCGCAGCGCTTTGCGTATATCGTATTTTTGGATTAAAAAAGATCATATTAATGAGGAACGAATGGTCCTTCGCCCCGCAATTACAGCGGGATTAAAAACTACCCCTTCACAAGCTCAGGGTCCGCTCAGGATGTATCCTTCGCTCCGGGAGAACACCGGGACTTCGACTTCCCCGGGGCAGGCCAGGGACAGGCTCTCTCCCTACCCTGGGGCTGCAGGGTACAAGCCTTACGAAGGGGAGCGGGATAACTGCGGTGAGCGGGATTTTGGTGAGCTGCCGCAGAGGCCGCTGCAATGTATACCCGATAATAGGACGGATGTTCTATTTTGTAAAGGGTGGGGAGCGAAAATCCCCCCATGGTGTATGGGGCAGGCACGTGCGGGGAATTGAATCCGTCTACAGTTTTCATATCACCCCTCTTTTAAAACAGCAGAGGCGGCAGAGCCGCCTCGCACCCCGCCTCGAAAGATCGAGGGTAGTGTATATACAGTGCAGCAGAATCGCGTTGAAATTACAAATGATTTGCTAATAAACATTTGATTCTGGATTTCACTCTTCACAGATATTACCCTTCTGGTGGATGCCATAACTGTCTTTGCGCTGGATGTCCACTTTCCCCCCCAGCTCCCACAGCCTGTCTGAGTTTATCCCGCACTTGTTGCAGCCTGTCCCGGGTTCACCCCGGGAGGACGTTTGTTGCGGGGGTATATTGCCTAATCCCGGTCCGGAGATCCCAACGCAGGTTGTCTCCGACCGCAGGAAGTGGGCTATCCAGGCCCCAGCAGCCTCTTCGAAACCCCGCCTCTTGCTGTGTCGGCTGATTTCCCGAACAGGATCACCATCAGCTGCAGCGGTTTTTCCCCCCTCCTCTAACCAGCAGCTCCTTTCCTCCAACAGTGTACATTATTTTTTCTGCTCAGCCAGGATGCCGTACCGGGAAAATCCTGCATATGCACCACAGAAATTCTACCAGGATTCGGTATTGGATGCCCCTGTGGCGCGTGGTCATTAGACTTGCATATCGTCCCAGCAGTATTTATCTTAGGCGATACACAACCCACTGTTCTTTGAAATCTAATTTCACAGAAAACAGTATACACGAACCAATTTTCCGCATAATCCGCCAAATTATTTAAGTTATCCTGGAGTACGAAAACCACTTCAATCTGCGATTATAAATGCGTAAAAATACAGGTTGAAGGGTAATACAAATATCCAAAGCGACGTTCAGACTTTTCTGGTCAGGTTATAGGATGGAATATGAAATATTTATGCTCAAGCAACTCAAGTTATTGAAGCAGTGTTTATTATCTGTACCAGGTTTGCATGTCACAAAAGATATCAGGCTGTTGAAAAAGTGGTTCCGAAAATTGATATAATTCATAGGGCGTAATATCAAGAGAAATCAAGGGAAAAGAAATGAACATATTGGATGCAATAGGAAAAACTCCTTTAGTTGAATTGAAAGAAGTTGTGCCATCAAATTCGGCGCGCGTTTTGGCAAAACTAGAATGGGCAAACCCTACCGGAAGCATGAAAGATCGCATGGCGCGTGCAGCAATAGAGAGTGCTGAACAGGCTGGAATGCTACAACCCGGTGGTACTGTTGTTGAATACACAGGTGGAACTACTGGAGTTTCTCTTGCTTTTGTATGTGCTGCGAAAGGATATAAAATCAAGATCGTTTTTTCCGATGCATTCAGTCCTGAAAAGGAGCAAATGATGCGCGCCTACGGTGCTGATGTATCAATTGTTCCTAGCCATGGTAAAGGAATTACAGAGCAATTGATCAAGGAGATGATTGAGCAAACCCGAATAATGAGTCAACAACCTAATCATTGGTGGTCTGATCAGCTAAACAATCATGATGCCATTTCAGGATACTACTCGCTTGGGGAAGAAATTTGGAAACAAGCCAATGGGGAAGTAAATGCTTTTGTTCATGGAGTAGGTACGGCACACTCGATTCACGGCACAACAGAAGCGCTGTGGAACCATGATCGAAATATTCACATCATCGCAGTTGAACCATCTGAGTCGGCAGTGTTATCGGGAAAGGAATCGGGCTCTCATAAGATAGAGGGGATTGGGATCGGTTTTATTCCTCCACTCTGGGAGCCAGACCTGGTCAATGAAATCATGAGTATTTCGACAGACGAAGCAAAAACAATGGCGCGCCGATTGGCGCAGCAAGAAGGCATATTTGCAGGAACATCATCCGGAGCAAATGTAGTTGCAGCACTGAGGGTAGCTAAACGCTTGGGACCAAAAGCAACTGTGGCTACACTAATTGTAGATTCTGGATTGCGGTACCTGAGCACAGACATCTATAAGTAAAACTGCGATTACTAGTAACAAAATTTACGCCCAACCCCAATTGCTCCACGACCCGGCTGCGCCGGTAGGTAAGCAGCGCGAATTTCTGCGATTGGCTCTGCGCAAAGAAGGTTATGGGTTGCAACGCCGGTCCGTCAAAAGCATCCGCCCAGGTCCACAGCCTGTCCAAGTTTATCC
>PVMK01131829.1_pt1 | contig 41332 bp, 36 predicted proteins | sample 1853481 | NCBI WGS metagenome assembly PVMK01 (sample SAMN08533507, study PRJNA380276) | Marine sediment metagenome, whole genome shotgun sequencing project.
TGGATGGCTGGGGCAGGAGTAAAGCCCGGTTTCACCTATGGTCAAACTGATGATTTTGGATATAATGTTGTTCAGGATCCGGTACATGTTCATGATTTGCATGCCACTATACTGTATTTATTTGGGATAGATCATGAACGATTGACTTTTAAACATCAGGGTAGAAGATATCGTTTAACCGATGTTCATGGACATGTGGTTAAGGATTTGTTGGTGTAAATTCATTTTATTCTTAATAAATTATTTTACCCAATCCAAACTGTTTTTTAGAATGGTTTGATAAGCTTTTAAATAATGCGCCCGATCATCGTGCCCTAAGGTATTTCCAACAATTTTTGCCTTAGGATGTTTGACCGTCCAAACCACGGGATATTCTTCTCCCGATTCTAAACCTCTGCCAATAGCCAGAACTTCAAAATCAGTTCCCTTCGGATCTTTTTTCCATCGATATAATTCATCGATAATCCTAAATTCACCGGGCACCCCTTTCATTATGGGATGATTGGGTTTTAAAACTTTAACTTCAAATTCCTGTAATTTCTCATGTGACTCCGATCCACCACCAACTAACTCTCTATTATATTCTGGCCAATCCTTCCAATTATACCATGTACTCGGGTGCTGAATCAATAAACTATTTCCATTATCAGCGATTCCATGATAGCATCTTGTGCATCTTCTGTATAGGCTTGATTATTTGTCATGTATAAAATATCCGTTTCTTTTAATTTAGCACTGATCTCATGGATATTTTCTGTATAATCAACAGAATTTTTACCTTTTTCAAATAAAATTTTGCCGTCAGCCATGCCAAAATATTTTAAAAAATCATGTGATCCTCCACCTCCAATTGTCAGAATTTTGATTGCATCTTTGTTTTCGGAGATATAAGCGCCTTTTGCATTTACAATAATTACTCCCTGCATCATTCGCCAATGTCCCGGAAAAGTACAAACAAATGGATATATTCCCGGTTTATCAGGAACTTTAAAGAATGCCGAACCCGATTCTCCCGGATTGAGCATTTTAGTTGCTCCTAATACATACCTGGAATTTGGGATATATTCTTTTTTAGCTGCTTTTGGATCTTTGAGGAATTCATCCACTAATTGTCCAAAGTTCTTCAAACTTCCCTGGTCAATTACCACTAAATTATGCGGCATCTGATCTTTATTATTTAGTCGTATTTCAACATATTGTCCTGCTGTTGCTGTCAGGGTTGTCCTGTCATACGCCATTTTTTGACTAACAGTATTCAATTCCAGTACAATATCGGCTTTAGGTTTGCTTATTTTGCCAAAACCCAGGTCAATATGTTGTTCTCCATTATTATTGATGCAATGAACGGCAAGGGTGTTATTTCCTATTTTAAATAAGTTTCCGGCACCTTCATCTAACCGAATATATTTGTATGTTGGAGTCCATCCTTTTTGTGATTTTAATAATTTCCCATTAACATAAACTTCAAAGCCTTCATCATGAATAACCTTTAATATTGGTTGGGGTATAGAATCTCTAAGATTTACCACAGATCTCATCCAAATATCTGAGGACTTCCAAACAGTACCTCTTCTTGATTCGAGGCTGCCATCACCTGCAAAAACACCTGTCCCGGTGGACCATTTTGAATCATCAAAGTCAACTGAGAACCAATTTTTTTCCGGTTTGTTTTCTGTATATCTCCACTTTGTTTTCTCTTCTTCTGCTGATGGTATCAACATTTCAACTTCCTGAGGATTGACCTGTTCCAGATTTTGAACTCTATAATAGATATTGATAGCTGCTTTGATCCATTTATCATTTTTATTTTCAGGAATTTTAGAAATCTCTTCAATTTTTTTTATCAATAAATCGGTTTCAGGTAATTCTGCGGATCTTAAAATTGCCTCCAGTCTCAAATGTAAATCATTGGCTTCCAACAAACCTGAAGAAACCAAAAGGTCGCTTCCATTGTTACTGTTTGGTAAGAGGGCAAGAGCTGTTTTTTGCACTCCCGTAAACTCATTTTTTAGGCTTTGTTCAATTAATTCAGAATTATTTTCTGAATCGAAAGCCTTAAGTCCATTTAAGATCCAAAGTGCATGCATTGCAGCCATAGATTCCTCCTTCACCAATTCGATTAATTCAGGAACCAGGGATTGCAGATCATTTTCAACGATGAGTCGTTGTGCTGTAATTCTCCAAAATAAATTGTCGCTATTTATAGCTTTTAATAATTCTTGTTCTTTAAAACTATCTAAACTGGTTATCGGAGATGGTTTGGAATTTTTGGGCTTTACGATATAGATTCTTCCATGGCCCAAATCTCTCAAGGGGTTGATATGTGCATTTCCTTTTCCTTTTTCGTCATTCCATATTTGATTGTCCATGCCACGTTTATCCGGGTTGTGCTGAATCACCGGATTGTACCAATCGGCTACCCATAAGTTTCCGTCCGGTCCTGTTTCAGAGAACACTGGAGATGTCCATTCATCTGTGCTGGCAAAAATATTTCCACCATCAATTTCAACATATCCGGCTCCTTTTTTTTCCAATTTTGCTATATGAACCAGATGGCCGGTAGGTTCATTGACCATCATTTGTCCCCAATATTTTTTGGGAAAATTTCGTGCAGTGTAAATATTAGCTCCGGCAGCCGCTGTGTATCCTCCTCTGACATCTACTTGTTGTAAGGGCATGTCTGTTACAGGGCTGATTTCATAATGGCCTTGAATAAAATCAGAATTCACTGCCCAAGTTGGTCGTTTTTGTAGATAACTATAATGGCGCAATGGAATACCGACATAACAGCAATGATTATTATTTGCCGTTGATCCGAATATTTCAAAATCTTCTGTGATACCTAATCCCCAAGTATTGTTATCGAATCTCCCTACAGGTTCAAAAAAATCACCGGCTTTGGAAAATCGATAAACACCCATAGTACATTCAATCAATTCTTCATTGAAAGTATTTTTAAATCCTGAATAGCCAACAGCTCCCCAGATCATATTGTCGTGCCCATACCTTAAGCTTGAAGGTCCGGCATGGGTGTCAAAAGTGCCAAAACCATCAAAAAGAGTAGTAGTTTTATCAGCTTTGTCATCACCATCTGCATCCTGTAAAAACACCATACCGGGAGCCTGTGCTACAATAATTCCACCTTTTACAATAACGATACCAGTGGTTAAACTTTGATTAACCGCGAAATCCGTGTATTTGTCCGCCTTGCCGTCTCGATCGGTATCTTCACAAATTGTGATACGATCACCTCCCACATCATTGTCTAATCCATGTGGATAATCCATTGATTGCACCACCCATAACCGCCCACGTTCATCCCAGCTAAAAGCAATTGGATTGATGATTTCAGGTTCTGAAGCATATAATACCGTCTCAAATCCTTCAGGCACCTGAATATGTTTTTGTGAATCTTCCGGGCTTAAAGGATTTTGAACCTTTGGTTCTTCTCCGGTATATGTTAGCTCAGGTTTTTCAGCAGTTTCAATACAGGCACTAACCAATAATAAACTCAATATAAATACTAATAAAGGGTATTTGCTTTTCTCCATTACAGGTACTGATAATTAATTTTTATTTTTTATAGTTCACATAGGGCAGGTTCATATATTCATCAATGGTACCTGCTTCCCATCCGTCACCAGGTGAAAGAATGGCTAAAAATTCCAACTGTTCCTTACTTGCATTAAAAGTTGCATGAACAATATTCGGATCAATATAAATAGAATCTCCTGACGATAAGACTCGATGTTGATCTTCTATCCATTGTTCGGCTTGTCCTTTAAGGACATAAATAATTTCGTTCATTTTTGGATGCCTATGAAAATTATGTTTACCTCCAGGTGGCATTTTCACTCTAACCATGATGATATCTGCACCCGCAGTAAAGTCAGGTGAATAATGCCAATAGTGGGTACGGCCATCTACAGGCTCAATATCAGCATCTTTACCAAAGGTGAATTTACTGTATTTTTCCATGTCATTCATTCTTCAGTTTTCTGTTCTACATCTATTTGTTTATAGCCCCCTATCCTTCGGAAATAAATGATTAAAATGAGAAAGCCAATAGCAAGGATTGCAGGAACAACTGAAGTTGCCACCAAGGCCCTTCCAGCTCCATAAAACCCTGCTTCGGTAACCGGTTTTTTATCCATACCAGCATATTCCTTGGCATCCTTCCACCATTCATTCAAACCATTTAATCCTACATTACTACTCAATTCATTTCCGGAGCTTGTCCATCTTTCTATATCTGAAGCCATTTGTGTTCCGTTGTCATTTAGTACTCCAACTTTACCTCCATCCAAACCTTGAATTGGAGGGAAAACGTAAAAAATATTTGGATTGGGTGATTTATATCTTTCGTAAGTTTCCATTGACTCAGCCTTTAATTTTTCGGAAGCGAAATAGTCTTGTTTGTATCCAATACCGGGTCCTCCAAATAATCCGGCGGACAACATTCCAACACCTCCAATAATTCCCATGGTTACCGCACCACCTCTTGGGAATCGTTCACCTACGACACCCAGCATGGTTGGCCATAAGAAAGTTTTACCAATACCATAAATGGTCACAGCAATAACCATCACTAATAATGTAGTGGAATTACCCAAGATATAAAGGCCAATAGTACCGAATATGGCGCTAATAAATAGTAATCCTAAGGGAGAAATCTTATGAACTATTGGGCCTGCAAAGAATCGTAAAACAAACATTAAAGTTGAAGCATAAACAAACAAAGTGACTCCCTTAGTAGGGTCCTGTAAAATATTTCCCGTTATATTTTGAATCCAACTATCTGTTCCCAATTCTACATATCCAATTAAGGCATGTAAAAAGATTAAAAACAACAATATTGGTGAGGCAAATTGTAAAATCATTTCCTTAAAAGGAACCCCTGCTGCTTTGGCTTCAGACACAGGAAATTTCTGCCGCCTCATCATTTCTCCGTAGATGATTACAGGAATCAGAAAGAAACTCATCAATACTTCCCAACTTACGTAATCGTGTAAAGCGATGGATAATAGCCCACCCGCAACCAATCCAGCTGGCCATCCTGCATGTAAAATATTCAGGTAGTGTGTTTTTTCCTTTGGGAATAAGGTTGCAACCAACGGGTTGACAACAGCTTCACAAACACCATTTCCAACAGCGAATAAAAAGATTCCCCAATACAAACACCAATAAGCGGCCTCTCTACCCATGGTATCGTAAACAAAAACAGTAGCGATTGTTACGAAATAGGATACTATATGAAGAATAAATGCAAGTAATAATAGGCGTTTATAACCAACTTTATCAGCAATTAAACTAAATATTATTATAACAACTCCAAAACCAACAAATCCACCTCCCGTAATTGCCCCTAGTTCGGTCATTGTAAATCCAAATTGGTTGGCCCAATCTACCAATATAGCTCCTCTTATTGCAAATCCAACCCCAGTTGCAACAATGGTAAAAAAGCTTGCCCAAAGTAACGTTTTTCTATTATTAATTATGTGATCCAAAATGTTTCATTTTTAAATTTAGTTGTTTGATAATATTGTTTTATCCTCTCTTATTTATCTTAAGGTTTTATTTGTATTTTATTAAATGCATTTTGCACCATAATGAATTCAATTATTAACAAATATTATAATTTTAATTCTTTAAATTTTCTTGTTAAATCTGTCAAAGATTTTTCAATGCCCATTCTTTCCAGTGAGGAAGCACCAACAAATCCATGAACATCTGTATTATCAAGTATCACTTTAACGTCTTCAGGTGTATTAATCGGGCCTCCATGAGCTAAAAAAATAATATCCTTGTTAACTTTTTTAGCCGAATCGATTATTTCCTGAGTTCGTTTTATAGCAAATTGCATATCAACTGTTGCTCCAACAACTCCAATTGAACCTCCAACGGTTGTTCCAACATGTGCAATAATTGAATCTGCACCTGCTTCTGCCATTAGTACAGCTTCTTCGGGAGTTGCCACGTAAACTACAGAAAACAAATCCATTTTAGAAGCCAATGCTACCATTTCCACTTCTTTGTTAAAACCCATACCGGTTTCTTCCAATACATTTCTAAAATGGCCATCAACAATAGAATGAGTAGGAAAATTATTGATTCCTGAAAACCCCATTTCTTTTACTTTTAGCAAAAAATGCCACATACGCCTTCTTGGATCCGAACCATGTACACCACAAAAGACAGGAATTTTCTCAACCACAGGTAGTACTTCAAACTCACCGATTTCCATTGCCACTGCATTGGCATCACCATAGGCCATCAATCCTGCGGTTGAACCATGACCCGACATTCTAAATCGTCCTGAATTATAAATTATAATAAAATCAGCCCCTCCTTTTTCAATGAACTTGGCACTTATTCCAGTTCCTGCACCCGCACCGATTATGGCTTTTTTTTGGGATATTGTTGCTCTTAACATTTCTTTTACTTCTTGTCTTGTATAGGGATTTCCTATACCAGTCCATGGGTTTGGCATAACTATTTTGTTCTTTTTAAATTATATTTTGTTTCTACTGTTATTTTTATCGAATATTTATTCTTATGTCCTTATTCGGTTTGTCATTTCATTTTTTTCTTGATAAAAAAACGAAACAAAAAAATCAAGGCTTACAACAATTTAATAACCTAAATTTTATAAAAACTAAGTGCAGCCGAGTGATTTTCGAGCAAGCTCTCAACTTCTCGGTTTTACTAATTTTTTATTTTATTTAGAACATCAAATTCTTGAAGGCCACACGTCGCCAACCAATACCAATTAACTCTCATAAGTTCCCCATTAGTTTCGTAGTATTGCCATTTTTATAACATCTTTAATAATGTGTCTACGATTGCAATGGCAAATGCCTCATCATTGATGTTTAAATCTAGTTCTTTTACAGCAATGGTTGTTTTAGTTTCTTGTTTTATGGTGTTAAATAATATCCTGTCAAAATCTGGTTGATAGAAAATACCTCCTTCTGCACCTATTTGTGAAATACCTTTGTTTGGTAATAAAATAGCTACTGGAGCTTTTGATTTATTTACTTTGTTAGCTAGTTGTTTTCCCAATATCTTGTTTTCTTCGGCATTGGTTCTCATTAAAGTCACATCTGGTGCCCAGCTATAAAGTTGTCTGGATTGAAAGGCTTCCGGAACTGTATCCAATTGAGCGAAATTTACCATATCCAAACATCCTGGAACAACTACTTGTGGAATTCCCATTTCTGTAGCTGCGCTCATCCTATCGGGACCAGCACTACATATTCCTCCACATAAATTATCGGCAAGTTCTGTAGTGGTGATATCCATTACAGCTATAAAACATCCTTCACGAATTAGTGATTCCATGGTGATTCCACCAATACCTGTAGCATGAAAGGCCAAGACATCATAGCCTTCTTTTTTTAAAAGTTCAGTACATTTATCAACACATTTGGTAGTATTACCAAACATGCTAATCGCGATACTTTCTTTTTTCTCTGATGCCATCAAAGGCTCGATTTGAACCATTCCGCAAATAGCACCTGCAGCCTGTTTGATCAACAGCTGACTGATAGAATTAAGTCCTGCTACGTCAACTACTGAAGGCATCAATACAATATCTTTTGAACCTACTTGTCTGGACAAATCCTTTGTTGCCAGGGTTGATAAACACAATTTGGGGATACCCAAAGGTATGTTTTGCATGGCAGATACCGCCATATAGGTTCCACCACCACCACCCATACCAATGGCACCTTTGATCAGATTTTTTGAAACTAAGTTTGCAATAATTTGAGCAGCACCCTTACCCATCAAATCTACAGCCAAGCCTCTATCTCCAGAACTTCGAACTTCGGTAATTTCGGTGCCGGCAGCCTGTGCGATGACAGCTGAATCAAAGTCAATTGGAAAATCGACGTCAGAAGTCATGACACCTGTATTGATTGTTATAAGGTCTTCTCCAATATTTTTGATGCAATTATAGAGATAGGAGAAATCTTCACCTTTGGTGTCAAAACAGCCCAACATGATGATTTTTTTATTCGTAGAAATCATATTTATTATTAAAAATTGAAATCAAAAACAACCACCCTTTCCAAACGTGGAATTATCAACTCTTTTACTTTTTCATGAACAGGGTGTGGTAAATAAGCTTCCCTGGATTCCGGACTGTCAAAGGTCATGATAAAACCATGTGTAAACCCATCATTAAGTCCTTCACTACTATCATAAGGTCCATGTTCAATTTTCAATAAACCATCAATCTTACCCACCATTGTCATTAAGGTGTTGAAGCATTCTGTGATTTTTTCTTCGGAAATATTCTCTTTAAATTGGAACATTCCGAAATGTCGTGTTAAACTCATTGTTATTTTTATTTTCAATTTTTTTATTCTTTTTGAAAGCTAGAATTAATTTTGGACAAATGCAAATACGCCCTTTTTGTTGGAAACGACAATATCCATTTTACCATCCTTATTCAGGTCACCGGTTGAAATTTGTCTCCCAACCCCTGAATTATCATCAATTAAATAGGGAATCATATCAACAGTCCCATTGTTATTTCTTTGTGTTTTAAACCAGTATAATACAGCTGGATCTTTCCCACCCGGATCACGACCATTATGTGCATAAAAACATTTTCCTGTAATTAAATCCTGAATACCATCATTATCAAGATCTGCCAGTGTCAAGGAATGCAATTGACTAAAACTGATGCCATAATCATTTTTAAGGTTTTCATTCTTCATTATTTGGTGTGCTATAAAACTTATTTCATTCCCGGATTTGATTTGTTCATACCATGTCAAGCCATATGAATGTGCATTCAAAGAAGTGATCACATCATTGTCTCCATCTCCATCCATATCATAAGCAAACATTTGTGCTCCGCCTTGATCTGGTGCAAATGGAAAGGAATGAAATTTCCATGTTGTTTTTAAATCCCAATTTTTAGGTTGTTCCCACCATCCTGATTTTTCTAATATATCCATTTTACCATCCATGTTTATGTCACCTGCACCTAAGCCATGTGGAAGTTGATTTTCAATATAATGACTTATCGGTAAAACCTTCCATGTTGATCCGATATCATTAACAATTCCTAAGGTGATATAGCCCTTACTAAAAGCCAATAATTCTTTAGTTAACCCGCCAATAATATCTATGAATTGCGGAGACTCATTACCTACATGATTTTGAGCCTTCATTTTTTCCAATTGATTGCTAGTATTTGATGATTTAAAACTATGCTGACCGGGATTTTTGATCCAATAACTGTCTGTTCCCTCAAGACCAACTTGTAATAGATCTAGCCATTTATCGTCATTAATATTTTCAGTAAAAGAAAAGAAATTGGTTGAATAGCCTTCTAAGCCTGGTCCGGTAATAGGAAATGTTTTTACTGGTGCCATACTATACGATTTTTCAAAATCAGGCCCCTTCCACCATAAATTACCTGCAATCACATCTTGATTTCCATCATTATCCAGATCACCAATTGTGGCCCCTTCAGAAATATAATCTGTCAATAATTCAATTTTATTAAACGACACCTCGGTTTTCGGAATTGCTTTGTATTGAGCACTCAGATGATACGTAATAAATAAAAGTATAATTAAGAAATAATTGAGACTCCTTGACATGGTTATCAATTATTTTATAGTTTTTATATATGCCAATAAATCTGCAACCTGTTCTTCAGAATAATTATCAAGGAGTCCCTTAACCATAAAAGAACGGCCTCCTAAAAAGTTTTGAGTCATGATATCATCATTAGCGATAAATAATTGATTGCCACCCATAAAAGCAAGTGTTGTTCCTTTGTCTTCTTTTTTTACCAAATAACCTTCTAAATTACTACCATCTTTTTTTGTAACTCTAAAAACGGCATAACTGCTTTCAAGGGCTGCATCAGGATCCAATATGGCGGTTAATAAGGCTTCATTTTCCCTCAACCCTGAGCCGTCAAGAGCGGGTGCCAGATCGTGGCCTTGGTTTCCAACCCTATGGCACATTAAACAAAGCTGAAATAATTCTTTGCCTTTTTCCGGATTTCCATTGCCTTTTTCTGCAATCGCCATATATCTCTCAAGGTTGGATTCAAAAGCCAATTTTTCTTTTTTTAATAGCTCCTTAACTCCGATCAAAATATCTTCCGCAACCCTGTCTTCCTTATCCGCAGAATAAATCCGTTCAGCACTTGAAATATCAATAGTTTCCAAGTTTAGCAAGTGTTTCGAATATAAATTTTTAAGCACAGTTGAACCTTCTTTGGAAATTGAAAGTTGTTTTACAACTGACTTTTTTTGATTAAGATCCATATTGGGCATCCAAATTTCCAACTTTCGTTGAGCAAGATCTAAATCTGATTTTGACAAACTATGCACAGCGGAAATTCGAATTTCAAATCCTAAATTTTCATTATTTGATAATCGATCAAAAACCTCTTTGTTTTCTAATGGTTTGTTTGCCAATGCCTTCATGGCAAGTTCAAGAACTTTTGGTGAATTGTTATTTTCGACAATTGTAACGATAATATTTCTGGTGTTACTAATATTTAGATTTCCTGCGGCATCCAATCCTAATTTTATATTTCCCTCATTTTCACTGCTTAATAAAAATATTACCGGAGTTTCCAATAATTTAGAAAGTTCTTTTGACTGTACCTGACCTTGGTTCTTTAAAGCCCAATCCACGTGCAGATATGCAAACTTTTCCGATTGTAAAACTGGTTTTACAGCATTGTTAACATCAGGATTGTCTAACATTTTCGAGGTAATTATAAAAGTAGGTTCATCCAATTGTTCATATGCTGCCTGTTTCCAATAACTCAAAAATTTAAGTTCTCTTTGTGTCTTAGGCAAAGCCTGACTGGCCCAGATCAGATTGGATAATTCCTGCTGCTCCGCCAAGGGAGATTCTAAATAACTTTGTAATTCTTGTGGGAATGATTCCAAAGCTTTTCGAGCCAAAAAGCGCTCAAATTTTCTTTCATAGGCCCCGCCCAAATTTTCACCCCTCAACTCTGGTTTACACGCATCTACTAAAATATCAATGGTTTTGGCATTGGCCGTTCCCAATTCTTCTAATGTTCTTAAAACCTGTGCCCTAACCATTGGGTTTGGATCATTCTTGACTTTGTTAAGTGCCAAAACGACCTGTTCATTATTTAAAGGAAATGAAACTAACGATCGTATAGCTTCTCGGCGCAAATTATCTTGTGAAGAATTTAATAAATTAGTCATTAGATTTTCGTTATAATGATGAATTCCTTCCAGTGACCATAAAGCTACAATTCGGGTAATTTCATCTTGCGAATTGTTTTCGGCTATTTCTACTATTTTGGGTGCTAGATTTTTTGTTTCTTCTATTGGCCTATCACTGATTTGGTGCCATGCGGCTCTTTTAGCCCAAATTGATGACGATTTTAGATGAGCAACCAAATCGGATGTCTTTACTTTCGTAAAATCTACTACCTTTTTAGGTTTCTGACTTTCATGTCTTATTCTCCAAATACGTCCATGTTTTTTATCTCTATCCGGATGTGTAGTGGGTAATTCATTATGAGAAATAATTTTATTATACCAATCCGCAATATACAAGCATCCGTCCGGGCCAAACTCCATATTTACTGGCCGAAACCAATCATCTTCTGACTGTAATAGATCTTCTAAATGTTCTGCAGAAATGGAGCCATCAGGATTTCTAACAATTCTAACTGCATTAATGGTACTTGTAATCGGGTTGGCAAGTAAGGCAACATCCTTCCATACTTTTGGAAACGAACCAGAAATATCGTCGCTAAACGCAAGTCCTGAAATTCCTGTTCCTCCTACTCGGAATTTGTGCAATTTAGGCATCCAAGGTTGATAATTACGCAGGCGTTCACCTCCTATTCCTGGAAATCCTGTGCCTATCTCCATGGGTACAATGGAATATCCTAAATCATTAGCTTCTGTGCCATACCATTGTCCGTTACCTCTAAGCTGAAAGCCCCAAATATTATTTAGTCCTGAATTTACCAATTCTATTTTTCTAGCGTCTAATGAAAAACGGGCATTTTTGCAATAATCGAGTAAAATGCTAGCATCACTTACCAATGAAGTTACTTTTCCTTTGTTTAACGCACCATGACTGAAATGAATCCAATCACCAGGTCCTCTTTTTAGTACATGAGCCATTGTATGCGTATCAGTAATTCCGAAACCTGTAAACAATCGAGTGCGTTTATCTGCTTTACCATCGTTATTGGAATCACTTAAAAAAAATAATTCAGATCCCTGAGCTACATAAGCCCCATTTTTATAGGGCAAAATACTTTGTGGCATGGTTAGGCCATCTGCCCAAACCGAAGTTTTAGGACCGGTTTTCATATATAGATCTGAAATAATTAGAATTTTGTCAGTTCCTTTTGTTTTTCCTTCATATAGGTCAAATATACGTTTGAAATCAGGGCTTTGTCTTTGTGCTTCAGGGTCATCCATCAATTTTAACAGATCGCTCCAATGAATGTCAGCAACAGGATCAAGGGGGTACATTTCGGCTGTTTGAGTCCATAAATTTCCTGCATCATCAAAGGATAGATCAATGGGATTGATAACCCCATCTCTTTCGCTCGCTACCAATTCAACCACAAAGCCCTTAGGAACTTTAAACCCGGCCAATTCCTTTTCTGGAGAATAAATTTCAGTTCTTGTTGATTGTGTCTTCTTCCGATTTACCAACTTTTTATGATTGGTGTTTGATTCAATTTTTGACGAATCTGAATTTTCTTCACATCCAACAATTAGTATTACGGTACCGTAATGTTAGTTTAGCGATTTTCATTTTTTTTAATGATATTGGTAGAGTATTATATTTAAATTTAAAGTGAAGATACAGTAATATCTTTAAATTCTATTTTAGCATTTCCTCCACTGTGTAATTGTATTGCGAAGACCCCTTGTGAGGGTATATTTGCATCCAATTCTTCAAATTCACTGGTTAGAACGCCATTAATATATATTTGGTGTAGTTTTCCTTTACACCGAATAATATAACTATTCCAACCTTGTTCATTTAGAATATGTTTAAGCGTTGATAAATCGCCTCCAACAAGTTTTGCCCTGCGATGTTCGTCATAAATATCTCCCCAATATCCTTTACCAATATCGGCTTGATAACCAATTATTTTATCATTTTCAACAATGGATCGATATTGAATTCCGCTATTGATCAGCCCTTTATTATGATCACCGGTTAATTGAAAAAGACAGCGGAATTCAAAATCTTTATAGGTTATGGTAGTTTGTAAATAAGTGTTGACGGGAATTTTTTCTATACCGTCACCACCCGTAATTACACCTTCTATTACCTTCCAATAATGTTGATTTGATGGATTAACGGCTTTCCAGCCTTCAAGTGTTCTTCCATCAAATAATGATATAGTATTATCGGCCTTTTGAGCATAAGTATTGTGAAGTCCAATAATGGTCAACGTAAAAAGCATCATAAGAAAATATGTGGAATGGCCACATCTGGCATAAAATGAAAAGATAGTCCTTGGATAAATCATAGGGAAAGATAAATATTTTTATACTTAAAACGATCATCAAATGTAAATTAATAAACAATGAATTCATGATACCAGGAAATTGGATGTCCATTGAAATAGGCTCCGACCATGACTATTCGTATTCTGTATCAGTTGCAGAATGAATACCTACAAAACCACCTCCGGCTTGAATATATCTTTCAAATTCATTTTGTTGTACATTGTTTAAAATATCACCGGTTGTATTAAAAAAAATAACTGTACTGTAATTGCTGAGTTTCTCTTCGGTAAAATAATTTGCATCTTCAATACAATGAATAGTGAACTTATTTTCTAATCCCAATTAATGAATAGCCTTTATTCCAGAGTTAATTGAACCATGTCTAAACCTTTTGTTTTGCTGAAGATTAATACTTTTTCTTGTTCTGAAGAACATAGTAAAACTAGAGTGATACGAAAGATTATTGATGTGAGTCGTAATAGGTGGAATATTTTAAATGTTTTATGGTTCAATTTTCAAATTCGAAATTATTGAAAAACTTCGTCCAAAATAGTTTTACATATTTGATTTGGTTCAATATAATCATCTGATTTATTATTTTCCTTTTTAGTAATTAATAATGGATAATATTCTTCACCAATATTCACAGCACCATGAGAGCCTTTAACTAAATTTGGGTTTAAAGGGATAACATCTAATAATGTTCTAAACCCTAATTTTTTTCGAAGTAATTTCCAGCCTATTCTTCCGATCATAAATTTTTTCTCCGGATCGGTGAACAATTCAACCGGATCATAACCGGGTTTATTGTGAATATCAACCATTCTTGCAAAATCAGGTGCTTTTTTATCATCATTCCAAAAATAATAGCTAAACCAATACTCTTTTTTGGCAACAGCCAGCAATTCACCGGAACGTTCATGATCAATATTGAATTTGACTTGCTCGTTTTTATCCAGTACCAAATCAATTTCAGGGCATTCTTCAAGTATTTTTCTAACTTCTTCAATTTTGTCAATATCGTTTATATAAATATGTGCTATCTGATGATCTGCCATGGCAAAGGCATGGCTTAATCCGGCATCCAGTAATTCCAGTCCTCTCTCATTTCGTACTTTAATAAAACCATTTTCTCTTAAGATTCTATTAATAGGTATGGAAGATTTTACCGGATGGATACCATATTCAGAAAGTACGATTGGACAAATTCCTTTCCCTTCATAGAAATTGATTAAATCTTCAAATACAATATCGAGTTCTTTAATACTTTCTGAGATCAATTTTTTATCGTCATGTTTTTGAAGCACATAGTCTAAATGGGGTAAATAAATTAATTGTAGGGTAGGCTCGTGCCAGTCATGAACCAACTTGGAAGCATTTGCAATCCATTTGGTAGATTTTATACTGGTATTTGGACCCCAAAAATTGAATAGCGGAAAAGTTCCCAATCTTTCTTGTAAGCGATCCCTAAGATCTGTTGGTTTCGAATAACAGTCCGGTTTTTTTTGTCCGTCTGCCCAATACTGAGGGCGAGGAGTCACATTAAAATCGGAGTTCGAATACATATTGTACCACCAAAACATGTTAGAACATGTGAAATCAGGGTTGATTTCTTTAGCCAAATCCCAAATTTTAGGTGATCGAACTAAATGATTGGATTGTCTCCATAACTTCACTTCGCACTCTTCTCTAAAATACCACCCATTGGCTACAATACCATGTTCATTGGGTAATTTTCCAGTTAGATAAGTCGATTGAACCGCACAAGTTACGGCGGGAAGCATGGGTTTTATTTTAGATACTTTCTTGTTCTTGATCCATCGTGTTATAAAGAGACTCTCGTCTGTGAGAATTGAAGATGATAACCCTACGATATCTATAACAACAGTCTGCTTCATAATTAATTTAGAATCTATTGGTTTAGTTGATTCTGCACCCATTCTAATTCTCTAACTATAGAACGGGAAATATCAGTTTGTAGATGCTCCGGTAGGATTGTCCAGGTATATGTTTCAACCTCGAGATGGGCGCTAAACTTATTTTTTTTCCAAAGATCTAATGTGTTGATAATATCATTTTGAGTGGCATCTAATACTTCAAAATTAGAGATAAAAACAGGAACATGAAAATGAGTTCTAATCTCTTCAAAATCAGGGTCGTTCATTGCTTTAATACCTGCTGTTAGATCTGAAAAATGCTTCAGATCACCATTCTGTGTTCTAATAACGGCCTGATGTAAATAGGTAGGTTCGTCAAATTGCCGCAAGCTGTGTTGTTGTTTTTCAAGTGATATCTTTGTAGATTTTACACATTTCAATGCGGCACTGATTTGAATTTTTCCAATCTTGATACCTTTTTTTTGCAGTTGTGTTATAACGTCTTTGGGGTGCTCATAGGCCAGTGCAAAATGACAAACATCATAACAAAGTTGAATGTGATCCAGAATATATAGTTTAGCCTCCTCCGTAGTGCAATTCAATTTATTTTTCACTTTGATAATTCCATATTTTAACAGAAAATAATCGTAGAAGTCAATAACTTCTTGTGTGTTTTCTAATAGTCCATCAGGTTCAGGTTCAAGGTCAATATGTATTAGCTTCCCTGTATTTTTATTGATTTCCACTAATCGGATCACAAGGCTAATTAAGGAATCGACAGATTTCATTTTTATTCTATCCACTTCTTTGTCAGTATTAAACCATAATTTATAGGAAAGGGGAGAGGTGGAAATTCCTCCTTCAATATTCTCAGGGAGTAGTTTGCTCAGTATTTTTATCAGGTCGTTTGTATAGTTCACTCTCTCCTCGGTGGTCCAGTCTGGCAAATGTACTTTGTCTTTAATTGCAACATTATGAAAATCACCATAAGGAAAACCATTCATTGTGAAAATGTATAAATGTTGTGAGTCCAACCATTTCTTAAATTTTGGAAGGTTATTTCCCTGCAATAATTGAGACGCACTTTTTTGAGATAAACGTAAACCAATTCCAAAAGGTTGCTCCGGAGCCAATTTATTTTTTATGGCCACACAGTATTTTTTTAGACTTTCAAAAACCTCTTCCCATGTTTCGCCGGGATGTATATTGGTGCAATAAGTTAAATGCGAATTTTCTCCTATTAACATTATGACGTTATTTTTTGAGCGCTGTACTTACTAATATAATCTATTGATTTCAATACCAGATCTTTATCGATTTCATGGACTTCAAATCCTTCGCCTATTGTTTTGAGAAGCATTATGGTTAATTGACCACCAAGGTGTTCTCTAAATTCTTCCAGGCCTTTAATTACTTCCTCATTCAATTGCTCATAAGAAATAGTAAATCCAAGACTGAGGATACAATCTAATATACGTTGAATTTCATTTTCTTTAAGATATCCCTTTAGGAATGAATAGGTGCTATCAAGCGCAATTCCTGCAGAAACCGCCTCTCCATGCAGTATTTCATATTTTGATATTTGTTCCAATTTATGAGCTGCCCAATGTCCAAAATCTAAAGGTCTGGATGATCCTTGCTCAAACGGGTCACCTGAAGTGCGAGTATGATCCATATGCAATTCTGCACAGCGATATATTAATTGATTCATGCTATTTATATTCCTGTTGACCAGTTCTTCCGTCTGCTCTTCAATCCAATTAAAAAATTCTGAATCTTTGATCAAGGCTACTTTAATTGCTTCAGAAATTCCTGATCGCCAATTGCGGTCGTCAAGTGTTTTAAGGAAAATTTCATCATTAATTACAGCATATGGAATTGCAAAATTTCCTATAAAATTTTTCTTACCAAAATAGTTGATTCCATTTTTAACACCTATACCGGAATCATTTTGAGAGAGTACTGTTGTAGGAATCCGAATTAACCGAACTCCACGATGGGCTATTGAGGTGGCAAACCCTACAGCATCAATAACCGCTCCTCCACCAATTACAATAACATAGGAATGGCGATCAACACCAAAATGGTTTATATATTCCAGGAGATCTTTAATATAATTTTCATCATTTTTTGCTTGTTCACCTCCCGGTATTTCCAAAATATTTCCACAGATTTGTATTGCGGAATCATGGGCACCAAAATAAGTTCTGATTGATTTTTTTAAATTCGGATGAAGCTTAGTCACACCTTGATCAACAACAACTATCACTTTGCTTTTTTTCAATAGGTTTTGAGAAAGCAAATTCGCCAATATTTTATTTTGAACATCAAAAAGGTTCTGAGTAAAAATTAGGTCGAAATTAAAATTTACCTGAAAATGCTGTTTAATCTTCTTAGTTTTACTCATTTATCATTGTTTTTCACTACTCTATCTGAAGGCTAAGTTACCGGAAATATTTTTGATAAATATAACGATAAAGGCAACAAACACATAACTAACAAGGCCATAAATATTGAGCTAAATCCGGCCACATAGCTCGCATTGAGCGGAATTAAGGATAGTACAGCCATTTTAACTGCTTTTTGAATCAATAAAGGATTGTTGTTTAGAATTGCCTTTGCTTTTGATACACTATTAATAAGATACCATACAAGTAAGAAAATAATCGTGTTTTTGAGATTGAGGTTAAAATAATAGGCCATCAAAATAAAACCAACTACAATAGAAAGGTCCAGAAACATGGCTGTTGTAATTGCTAATTTGTTTTTTCCTTTTGCCTCCTTTTGAGCAGTTAAGGTTATGGCCGCAACGAATATCACAGGAATCAGACCAATTATAAAATATTCAGGCTGGAGATTTGCATTTATACTCATGCCCAAAATAAGATTGCCCCCTCTACAAAGTCCCATATTTACAGGTCCCAGGAACTTATGATGTTTAGAATATATGTCGTACAAGAGAGAGAAACACATTATTGACAGAGCAATGAAACCGCTAAATTCAGAAACAAGGGTTGCCGATAATATTCCAATTGCAAAAAGAGAAATTCCAAATATTTTTGCGTTGTTCAAACTAATACGTCCGCTTGGGATTACTCTTTCCGGTCTATTTAACTTGTCATGTTTTATGTCGAAAATATCGTTAAATACGATCCCTCCACCATACAATCCTATTGTTGCGATAATCAATAATACAATTTGAATCACCAATTGTTGATTCCACATTTCTGGAATAAGGAAGCCTGCAATAGCAATTCCGGCAAGAATATCAGAAATAGCCGTAACTATATTTGCTGGACGCGCTAATTGGAGGGCAGGAAACCACTTCATGCTTAATTACTGAATTTTATTTATAAAGTTTTTTTGTTCAGGACTTTGACCTCTTAGAATAGTATTTCCTTCATGTAGATCCGCCTGATCTATATGAATATCCTGTTTCCAGTCGCTTTCATTGAATTGCCCACTTTGCCCATAAACAGAGAGTGCATTTTGATAGCATGTCAGATGTATGTCTTCTTTAGATATGCCTTCCTTTTGCATAAGAGCTGCAGTTTTTGGAACCGACAAAGGATCACTTACACCCCAATCTGCTGAACTATCAACAATAATTCTTTCTGAACCATATATTTTTACAATGTCCACCATCCTTGCTTTACTCATTTTAGTCTTTGGATAAATGGTAAATCCTGCCCAATAACCTCTGTCTAAAACAGCTTTCACGGTCTCTTCATTATTATGATCTATAACAACCATATGTGGAGGGATTCCATGTTCTTCAATGACATCCATACTTCGATTCGTGCCATTCTTTTTATCTCGATGTGGTGTGTGAACCATTACCGGTAGATCAAAATCTTTGGCCAATTCTAATTGCAGCCTGAAATATTTATCTTCAGTATCGGATTGATCATCATAGCCAATTTCTCCAACCGCCACGACCCCCTCTTTTGCTAAAAACTGAGGTAGGATTTCCATAACCTGTTCTGCCAGAGGCTCATTATTAGCTTCTTTAGAATTTAGTCCAATGGTACAATAGTGTTTTATGCCAAATTGAGATGCTCTAAATCTTTCCCAGCCAACCAGAGAACTAAAATAATCTTTAAAAGAACCAACATTTGTTCGCGCTTGTCCCAACCAAAAGGCGGGCTCAATTACGGCAACAATTCCTGCGGCTCTCATTGCTTCGTAGTCGTTTGTGGTCCTGGAGACCATATGTATATGCGGATCTATATAATACATAGTTTTAATTTTTTAGTTTAGTTTTCCAATAGTGTCCCAAAAATGATCATTTTCAGTCTTTTTACTATCGTTCAACAGATGATCAATGACCTTTTTTTCAATACCTTCAAATTCTCTTTCTAACAATAATACCTCAAGATCTTCACGTAAGTAACCTTCTATCATCCTCCATATTTCAGGAGATACTGATCTGTATGCTGACCAACGTTCTTTAACATAATCCTGAAGCATATCTGCCAATTTCTTATTTTTACCGGCATCAATATCCTGAATAGTGTACAATGGCCTTTCTAAGAACATTGCTTTTAAAACCATTTGATTCCATGCCCATTCTTTAAGATATCTTTTTGCAAATGGATTACCTGAAGCAAAAGAATCAAACACATTTGCCATATTAGTTCTGATTCCTTCTTCTACAACAGAAGTGAATTCTTCCGCATTTTCTAGGAGATATAATCCTTTGAAAAAAGCAATTAGTTCTTTCATTTCCGCGGCTTTAAAAAATGAATCAAGCACTTGTTTATTTTTTGAAACAGCCAATGTAAGCATTAGAATTACCCTAGCCATTTCTTGTTTGGTCCAGGAGCTTTTACGAAATCCCGGATATACTTGTTCCATCTGATTTAGTTCTTTCAATTCCCATTTTGGAATCTCCTTGGTAATAAACCGCGAAACCTGACTAAAGAACAATGGAAATTTTTCAACTGTTTCTGGATTGCATAAAATGGCAGTTTTTTGCTCGAGCCAAATAAGTTCAACATCAGATAGTTTAGCCTGTACAAGTTTTATAAATTGTTCTTGCTCTAGTGCTGTACTCATTATTGACATGAAATTTTGTGTATTCGAAGATACTAATTAATCGATACTTTAATCAGTTTTTGTCAGTTGAAATAGCAACGCTCCTGCAGCCATGATCAACCCTAAAAACTCTCTCGTTCCTTCGAGGTAAGGTTTTTCATAAACCATTTTACCAAAAAGTTCATTTTTATCCTCTATTTGTAAATAGTCTATAAAATAGGTAAAGTGAAAACCTGCGTAAACCAGTAGTATTACAGTGAACAAATAAATCACTGATTTAGGAATTTTTCTAAAATTGGAAAACAAAGATATTAACGCTACGATTCCGTATAAAGTTACCCAACGAATTGGATCTGGATCGTTTAATTGTACAAAAGCGAACATCGAGAAGACTATAAAAAGTAGACTATTTATAATAATTCTGGTCCTTGTTAATTTAATATTTTTCAATTCAGTATTTTTGTTTTAAATCCAAAATCATAGCAGTGTAATATTACCAATTTATTTTCACTTTTGGAGCTGTCATTTTAAATTTTATTTTTTACAGATCATTTGTTTAAAAATAATATAATGAAATCACATCTTCTAAAGAGTTAGACTTGATGCTATATGGACCCCCTTTGACGGAGAATACGGAAGGGTAAAAAAGTGGGTTATGTAAAAGACCGTTTCAAATTAATTTGAAACGGTCTTTAAATATTTATCTATGGCGATTTGCCATTTTTTATTTGCTTATCGAGGCTCTCGACTACATCATTCCTGGCATTCCACCACCCATAGGAGGCATTCCACCACCAGCGGGAGCATCTTCTTTAATGTCAACTAAAGCACATTCAGTAGTTAATATCATACCAGCCACGGAAGCAGCATTTTCCAATGCTATCCTAACAACTTTGGTTGGATCAATGATTCCGGCTTTAAACATATTTACATACTCTTCAGTTTTTGCATTAAAGCCAAAATCCTTTTTACCTTCCAGTACTTTGGATACAACAACCGAGCCTTCATTCCCTGAATTTTCAACTATCTGACGCAATGGCTCTTCAATAGCTCTGGCAATAATTTTGATCCCGGTTTCTTCATCTTGGTTCTCGGTGTCTATTTTTGATAATTTATCAATTGCTCTTACCAAAGCAACACCACCACCTGCAATTATACCTTCTTCTACTGCTGCTCTTGTAGAGTGTAAAGCATCCTCAACTCTATCCTTTTTTTCTTTCATTTCAACCTCACTGGCTGCACCAATATACAGTACAGCAACACCACCGGCTAGTTTGGCTAAACGTTCTTGCAATTTCTCTTTGTCATAATCAGAAGTTGTGGTCTCTATTTGAGATTTAATCTGATGAACTCTACCTTTTATATTATCTGCCTCTCCAGCACCATTAACAATTATTGTATTGTCCTTGTCAATTGTTACCCTTTCTGCGGAACCTAACATTTCCATGGTAGCATTTTCAAGAGTAAAACCTCTTTCTTCAGCTACAACAGTACCACCGGTTAAAATGGCGATATCCTCCAACATTGCTTTTCTTCTATCACCAAATCCAGGAGCTTTAACAGCGGCTATTTTTAATGATCCTCTTAATTTGTTTACAACTAAGGTAGCCAAGGCTTCTCCGTCAATATCTTCCGCAATGATCAACAATGGTTTTCCTGTTTGCGCCACTGGCTCTAAAACAGGTAGTAAATCTTTCATTGTCGATATTTTTTTATCATACAATAAAATATAAGGAGTTTCCAGATCTGTGTTCATTTTTTCTGAATCCGTAACAAAATATGGTGATAAATATCCTCTGTCAAATTGCATTCCTTCAACAATGTCCACATAAGTGTCCGTACCTTTTGCTTCCTCTACGGTAATAACCCCTTCTTTACCAACTTTGTCAAAAGCTTCAGAAATCAATTCACCAATAGACTCATCGTTATTCGAAGAGATAGAGGCAATTTGTTTTATTTTGTCAAGCTTACTGCCAACAACTTGTGATTGTGCCCGTAATTCATCAATTACTGTTTCAACAGCTTTATCTATTCCGTGTTTAAGGTCCATCGGATTCGCACCGGCCGCAACATTTTTTAATCCTTCTTTTACAATTGCCTGAGCAAGAACCGTAGCTGTGGTTGTGCCATCACCTGCCAGCTCATTAGTTTTAGATGCCACTTCTTTTACCATCTGTGCACCCATATTTTCTAAGGGGTCTTCGAGTTCAATTTCCTTAGCAACCGTTACACCATCTTTTGTTATTTGTGGTCCGCCAAATGGTTTTCCTATAACAACGTTTCTACCCTTAGGGCCTAAAGTTACTTTAACTGCATTAGCCAAAGCATCAACACCACGCTTTAATCCATCACGTGATTCTATATCAAAAATTATATCTTTTGCCATTTTTTTTGTTTTTTAGATTTGTTAGTAGATTTAAAGAATTGCGAAAATGTCACTTTCTCTCATGATCAGATAGTCATTACCATCCAATTTTAATTCAGTGCCTGCGTATTTGCCATACAAAACTGTGTCACCAACTTTTACCGTCATTGGTTCGTCCTTTGTCCCTTTTCCAACAGCAACAACAGTACCTTGCTGTGGTTTTTCTTTTGCCGAATCAGGAATATATAAACCGGATGCAGTTTTCGTTTCTGCTTCTAAAGCTTGGATAACCACTCTATCCGAAAGAGGTTTTATGCTTAATTTAGTCATTCTAATAATGTTTTTAAGTTATTTATAATTCGTTTACATGTACTCAATAATTTTGCCATTGTAAAAAAAACTGACAAATAAAATAAAAAATGCCAACGTGTCATTTACGTTGGCATTTTTTTTATGGATTTCAAATAAATTAATTTGTTGAATCGCTCTCGATCGATGTGTCTAAGGTTGCAGGAGCTTCAATGATTTCTCTTTCATTAACTATAGACTCTGTAGCCGATTTCAAATCAACCGAATTTTCTCTAGGTATAGAGAAATTGGACAATAAAATTAGGGCAAATAGCACCATTGCTAATGTCCAGGTGCTCCTATCTAAAAAGTTGGTAGTACTTTGTACGCCACCCAAACTTTGTGTTCCACCACCACCAAAGGATGATGACAATCCACCACCTTTAGGATTTTGAACCATTACCACTAATATTAGTAATAATGATACAATTAGAATTAGTATTAAAAATAAAAAGTACGACATAATCTAGCTTATTTTTCTTGTAATTGTTTTATTGCTTCAATTTGGTTTGCAAAGAAACTATTTTTTTCCGGATATTTCAAACTTAAAACGGTAAAAGCTGTTATTGCTTTATCATACTTTTTTTGCTCTAAATAAACATGTGCCAATGTTTCTGTCATCAAACTATCATTGTCTCCACTATTCTCAAATTCTTGAGTGCTAAAAGTAAATGATTTATCAGGTTTTATTTTTGGATTTGATGCTATGAATTTTTCAATGATCTCAAAATTAGTTTTAGAAGAAACCGATTGTTTCTGAATATTCACATTCGTTTCTAATTCATCTGGTTCTTCTTCATCCCTATGTATCGGGTTTATTGATGTGATCTGAAGCCACTCATTAAAAGAATGGTTTTCAGTAGTATCAAATTTTAACGGTCTGCCAATTGGCAGGATGCTTGAAGAGACCGAAAGTTCATCCTCCATAACGGACTTTCGCTCTATTTGTCCGTCTTTAATTTCGGAAAAACTAACATCATCAACTGCAGACACCTTACTCAAGGATAATTCTTCTCTCTTCGATCTGCTATTAAAATCACTTGAAGTGATATAATCGAACATTACAGTCCTGTCGGTTGTATATGCCGCTGTAATTTTTAGCTCCTCATTGTATTTAAAGCTATTTTGATTTTTTAACCCATTGAGATATAAAAAGTGAGCAGCCTGAAAATAAGGAAAATCAATTAAAATATTCTCCATATCAGAGGTTTGCTGATCCGCAATATTTTGTGGGTGACTTAAAAGATTTCCAAATTCAATTATGTTCATTTTCTACCATTTAGCAACAGCTGCGTTAAATATATCCTGTGTTATTCTTTCAAAAATTTCTTCATAGGCTGTATCCAAAACAGTTCCAATTAACTGTACATTAGCGTCATAATCACTGTAGAAGGAAAAAGTTTGTTCAAAATCATCTTCTTCCTTTAACCTATTAAAAAAACGAACTCTTACTCCAATTGTAAGCCTGCTTTGAGCGGCTGTTTGTTCTGCAGTAGCTGCGATAGGCACAATTCTATATTCTGTTATTTCTCCTTCAAAATGTAAATCACCACCAGCATTGGTTAAATTTAGATTCGTCTGTCTTAAAAAGAGATCCTGTAAAGCCAAAGTAAATTTTTGACTTAACGAAGGTTCTACTAAGCGCGCATTATTTGGAAAAAAATCAATTTGAATAGTTTCGGCATCACCAGTACTGCCACCGGTAAAAGAATATACTCCACATCCTTGAACTATAAATATTGAAAATATTATGATCAGGTATTTTATTTTTTTCATGTGTCTTTTCTTATTGTTTTATAGAGGTCATATCCGTCTACCGGCCTGCAGGTGCTGATCGCTATTAATCATTTATATTAAAGAGAAAAATTTTAACATGCTCATTCCAATACCGCAAATTAAGATAATTATTTGAAAAGAAACAATCTTCGATTATTACAAATCATATTGTTTAATTTTTCTATATAGTGTCCGCTCGGAAATGCCCAATTCTTTTGCGGCCAATTTTCTTTTGCCTTTGTTTCTTTCAAGTGCTTGTTTGATCATTTCAAACTCCTTTTCTTGTAATGAAATTGTTTCTTCCACAGTTTCGGCATCATCAAAATCACCAAGGTTAGATTCCCTTTGAAATGTCTCTATTTTGGGCTTAGGTATAATTTCTAACGTACTGTTTATATTTTCCGTTTTGATTTCTTTGCCATATATTTTATTGATTAAGACCTGTGTGTTTTGTCCTTTTTTACCAACTTCTCCTCCTTCTATTAGCTCTTGAGTTAATTTCTTTAGATCCGTAATATCATTGCGCATATCAAACAATATTTTATACAATATCTCACGCTCATTAGCAAAATCAGTATTTGAAATATTTTCCGCGACAATTGCCGGTAAATTTTTGCTATGATCCGGAAGGTAAGATTTTAAAATACGATCACTTATCGTTCTATTTTGCTCAATTACAGAAACCTGTTCGGTTAAATTTCTCAGCTGTCTGATATTGCCCGGCCATGAATAACCGAGTAATGTATTTACCCCTGCATCATCTAAGCGAATTGTTGGCATCTTATATTTTTGAGCAAAATCCGAAGCAAATTTTCTAAATAATAAGTGAATGTCACCTTCCCTGTCCCGTAGTGGAGGTAAATGGATTTCCACAGTACTCAATCTATAATATAGATCCTCCCTGAATTTTTCTTTTTGAATGGCAACCTCCATTTTCATGTTAGTAGCCGCTACAATACGTACATCTGTTTTTTGTACTTTTGAAGAACCGACCTTTAAAAATTCTCCATTCTCTAAAACGCGTAGCAACCTTACCTGAGTGGTTAATGGCAGTTCTCCAATTTCATCGAGAAAAATAGTACCTCCGTCTGCTACTTCGAAATACCCACTGCGATTTTGAATAGCTCCCGTAAAAGATCCTTTTTCATGTCCGAAAAGCTCACTGTCTATGGTTCCTTCAGGAATTGCTCCGCAATTAACCGCAATATATTTAGCGTGTTTTCGATGAGACAAACTATGTATAATTTTGGGCACCACTTCTTTACCAACCCCACTTTCACCACTTACCAGAACAGAAATATCAGTGGGTGCAACCCGAATGGCTTTTTCCAACGCTAAATTCAATAAGGTGTTATTCCCAATAATTCCAAATCGTTGTTTTATTGCTTGTAATGAATCCAAATCTAAAAGTTTAAAGTATAAAGTATAAAGTTAAAAGTATTTCAGTCCCAAAATAGTACTGACCAAGTGACACTGATGTTTTTTCATATGACATTGTCAGAATTTACTATATTAAATTTTTGTTCCGAGTAAAGTTGCCGATGTACAATCTTCAATTTTCACTCGTACCACATCACCTATTTTTTCATTTCCTTTAGCAAAAACGGCGACTGCATTTTGTGAGTTTCTTCCCATCCAATGTGCATCGGATTTTTTTGAGTTCCCTTCAATTAAGACTTCTACAGTTTTTCCAACAAATTGTTGCATACGAAACAATCCATGTTTTTGTTGTAAGTTGATTATTTCTGCTAATCTTCTTTTTTTTATCTCTAAAGGAATGTCATCTTCCATTTTTTTGGCAGCCAAAGTTCCGGGTCTTTCAGAATAGGCAAACATAAAACCAAAATCATACTTTACATATTCCATAAGGGACAGCGTTTCCAGATGATCTTCCTCTGTTTCACCACAAAACCCTGTTATCATATCTTGTGAAATTGCACAATCAGGAATAATTTTTCGCACCTTATCGATGAGTTCTATATACTCTTCTCGTGTATGTTGGCGATTCATTTTATTCAATATCCTGGTACTGCCTGATTGCACAGGAAGATGAATGTATTTGCAAATATTATCATATTTCGCCATTGTATGCAAAACGTCAACGCTCATGTCTTGAGGGTTTGAGGTGGAAAATCGAATACGAATACCAGGCAGGGACAAGGCAGCCATCTCTAATAAACCAGAAAAATTCACTGCTGTAGCTTGTGCAATTTCTGATGCCTTATTCAAATCTTTTTTGAGTCCGCCTCCATACCACAAATAAGAATCCACGTTTTGACCTAAAAGAGTAATTTCTTTATATCCTTTGTTCCAAAGATCCTGTGCCTCTTGAATTACACTTTGAGGGTCTCTGCTACGCTCTCTTCCTCTTGTAAAGGGAACAACACAAAATGTACACATATTGTCACATCCTCTTGTAATTGAGATAAATGCTGAAACACCATTCGTATTTAACCGTACCGGAGATACGTCGCCATAAGTTTCTTCTTTCGATAAGATCACATTGATGGCATCTCTTCCTTCATCAACTTCTGTAATTAGTTCTGGCAGCGCTCGGTAGGCATCCGGACCAACCACCAAGTCCACCATTTTTTCTTCCTCCAGAAATTTCTTTTTTAATCGCTCAGCCATACAACCCATCACTCCAATTTTCATATTCGGATTGACCCTTCTTACTCTGTTATATTTTTGTAATCTTTTCCGGATAGTTTGCTCTGCTTTTTCACGAATGGAACACGTATTTACTAAAACCAGATCTGCATCTTCCAAATTAGGTGTTGTATTAAATCCTTCATTGGCTAAAATGGAGGCTACAATTTCACTATCATTTAAATTCATCTGACATCCATAACTTTCTATAAAGAGTAATTTTGTATTACCATTTATTTTCTCAGTTACCAAGGCTTCACCCTGTTTTTTTTCTTCTATGATATTTTCGCTCGCCATACATTTTATTTGGTTTGCAAAGATACAATCAAAATTCAATAATATGACAATATGACATAAAAATATACCTTATGAATGATGCGTAAAATTTGTTTAATAAGGGAAATAAATGATGTAAAAATTTAAAGTTAAAAAATTCTACATACTTTTGCAATCTCGAAAACGATAAAATTGAAAGTAACATTAAGTTATTGTTTGCAAAAGTTTTCAAAATTAAAGCTTATAATATGTCAAAGAATTTAGTTATTGTTGAGTCCCCTGCAAAGGCAAAAACCATTGAGAAGTTTTTAGGAAAAGATTTTGTAGTGGAATCAAGTTTTGGTCATATTGCAGATCTGCCCTCTAAAGAATTAGGTGTAAATGTTGATGGTGATTTCAAACCAAATTATAGTGTATCACCTGATAAAAAGGCGATAGTAAAAAAATTAAAGTCTTTAGCAAAAAAGGCAGATACTGTTTGGTTAGCAAGTGATGAAGATCGGGAGGGAGAAGCCATTGCGTGGCATTTGTTTGAACAATTGAAATTAAAAGAGGAAAATACAAAACGGATTGTTTTTCATGAAATTACAAAAAAAGCGATCTTAAATGCTATAGAAAATCCAAGAAGTATCAATTATGATTTAGTAAATGCCCAGCAAGCGCGAAGGGTCTTGGATCGATTGGTAGGATATGAGCTATCCCCGGTCTTATGGCGAAAAGTAAAAGGAGGCTTATCAGCAGGGAGAGTTCAATCAGTGGCAGTACGATTAATTGTAGAGCGGGAGCGGGAGATCGAAAATTTTATTTCAAAAGGATCCTATAGGGTTCTGGCAGAATTTATTAATTCTAAAGGAAAAACTTTCAAGGCTAAATTACCAAAGAACCTTGAAACCAAGGAAGAAGCGGAAACTTTTTTAAATTCATGTATTTCCGCAGAATTCAAAGTTGATGATTTAATTACTAAACTGGCTAAAAAATCTCCGGCTGCACCATTTACCACTTCGACCTTGCAACAAGAGGCATCTCGTAAATTATCTTTTCCCGTTGCTAAAACTATGGTTGTAGCACAAAGATTATATGAAGCGGGTTTGATTACCTATATGAGGACTGACAGTGTTAATTTATCGGATGACGCAATGAATTCAGCCCAAGAGGAAGTGATATCGTTATATGGTGAAAGTTTTAGTCTTCCAAGAAAGTTCGTTAATAAAGCAAAAGGTGCACAAGAGGCTCATGAAGCGATCCGACCTACCAACATGGGTACCCAGTCTGTATCAGTAAACTATGATCAGGATAGGCTGTATAATTTAATATGGAAACGAACATTGGCCTCGCAAATGAGTGATGCGAAATTGGAAAGAACCAACGTTAAAATTAGAAATGACAAGAATAATAAACCTTTTACAGCTAACGGAGAAGTAATAAAATTTGAAGGATTTTTAAAAGTATATCTTGAAGGCACTGATTTTGAGGATGATGAACAAGAAGGAATGCTGCCAGAATTAATTGTAAATGAGGTTTTACATAATAGTCTTATTACCGCCACAGAGCGTTATACCAAGGCCCCATACAGATATACCGAGGCCTCCCTGGTTAAGCATTTAGAAGAATTGGGCATTGGAAGACCATCTACTTACGCACCAACAATATCTACAATTCAGAGACGTGAGTATGTTGAGAAGGGGGCAATTGAGGGGAAAGACAGGAATTATACGCAAATAAAACTTAGTGACAATAATATTACCTCTCAAATATTACTTGAAAAAGTTGGTGCAGATAAAGGGAAATTGGTTCCCACAGATATTGGTAAAATTGTAAATGATTTTCTTGTGGCTAATTTTTCTAACATTTTAGATTTCAGTTTTACGGCAAATGTGGAGAAAGAATTTGATGATATAGCGGATGGATTAGGGAATTGGACAGAAATGATCAAGAAGTTTTATAGCGATTTTCACACTAAGGTTGAAGATGTTGCCAATAACGCAGAACGAGCAAAGGGTGAACGTTTATTGGGAATTGACCCTAATTCGGGAAAAAATGTATATGCCAGATTAGGTAGATTTGGAGCTATGGTTCAAATTGGTGAGGCAACAGATGAGGAAAAACCTAAGTTTGCCAGTTTACAGGGAGATCAGACACTCGGGAATATAAGTTTTGAAGAGGCTATGGATCTATTTCAGTTGCCAAAAACTTTAGGTGAGTATGAAAATATTGAAGTTGTTGTTGCAAATGGCAGATTTGGTCCTTATGTAAGGTTTGATAAAATGTTTGTTTCCTTGCCAAAAGGAGGAAATCCGATGACATTGTCTTTGGATGATGCTATTGAGTTGATCGAAGCTAAAAGAAAAACAGATGCTCCAATTGCTCACTATGAAGAACTTCCCGTTCAAAAAGGTGTTGGTAGATTCGGACCTTTTATCAAATGGAACAATGTATTTATCAATGTGAGCAAGAAGTATGATTTTGATAATTTAAATCAAGATGATATAGCAGAGTTGATCGAAATAAAAAAACAAAAAGAAATTGACAAGGTTGTTCATAATTGGGTTGAAGAAGGTATCAGAGTAGAGAAAGCCAGATGGGGCCGACATAATATTTTAAAAGGAAAAATTAAAATTGAAATTCCGAAATCTGTAGATGCTCCTTCCTTGTCTCTGGAAGATGTTCAAGACATTCTCTCAAAAAATGCTCCTAAAGCGAAAAAGAGAAAAACATCAGGAAAAAAATAAAATGTGATTTTGAAGTGTTATCTTGCATGATAAATTAAAAAAGGGATTACTTATCTATGGGTTTGGAGCTACTATTACCGGTTGAAGACCTCGCGTTTGCGCATACAGCATTACTTACAGATTTATCTTTTGGAAAAAAGATTTCTATTCATACCAAACAAAATGGTTTGCCGGATATTGAGAATGCTCAAATTGCTATTTTAGGAATATTAGAAGGAAGAAATGCAGTTGACAACATCGGGACAGGGAAAAATTTAACAATTATACGTAAGTACCTGTATCAAATGTTTCCGGGAAACTGGCATGCCAAAATTGTTGACTTAGGTAATGTACCACAAGGAAATGAAGTAATTGACACTTATTTTTTAGTACAGGAAATAATCACTGAACTAATAAAAAACAACATAACTCCAATAATTATTGGAGGAAGTCAGGATTTAACCATAGCAAATTATAGAGCCTATGATAGTCTTGATCAAACGGTGAATCTTGCCGTTGTGGATAATAAGTTTGATATAGGAGAATTTGAAGAGAATACAACTTCACAAAATTATTTGTACAAGATTGTTATGGAGAAACCCAATAACCTATTTAATTATAGCAATATTGGGTTTCAGACTTTCTTTAATTCTCAGGAAGAAATTAATTTAGTTGAAAAGTTACACTTTGATTCTTATAGATTAGGGGAAGTACTAAATGATCTAACTATAGTAGAACCTATTTTTAGAGATGCGGATATAGTAAGTATCGATTTAGGTGCTGTTAGAAAAAGCGATGCTCCAGGAAATAATAATGCGGTGCCCAATGGTTTTTATGGAGATCAAATATGTGCGATTTCAAGATATGCCGGGATCAGTAGGAAGGTTACCTCATTTGGCATTTATGAGTATAACGCAAAATTAGATGAGAGAGAACAATCTGCGCATTTAATTGCACAGATGATTTGGTATTTTATTGAGGGATATAATTTTAGAATTGATGAATATCCATTTGAATCTAAAAATAAGTATAAAAAATATATAGTATTAATTGAAAACGATACTATTAACTTTTATAAGAGCGATAAAAGTGAGAGATGGTGGATGGAGATTAGTTACTACCATAATAAAACAAAAAAATCTACGTTAATACCATGTACATATCAGGATTATTTAACAGCAAATAATCAGATATATCCAGAAAGATGGCTAAAAACATTTAGAAAATTAAATTAATATACACTAAAGCAGATTTTTTAGCGTTCTTAGGGAACCGAGATTAGTACTCTTGACTTGTAATTTTAGTATAAGAATGTACATAATAGAGGATAATCATTAATATTTAATATACAATTTACCGTGTTTTGTTTGAAAAAGTAAAAATTATGAAAAAGATAACCCTAATACTTTTAGTTGTTACCGCAGCATTTTTAACCAGTTGTAGTTCTGGTGGTGATAAAGGACAATTAACAGGAGTAAAATCCAAGAAAAAATTCTTTCCAGAAAAACCATATGGTATGGTTTTAATACCGGGTGGTGCATTTACCATGGGTAAGGGAGATGAAGATGTAGCCGGTTCCTTTGCTGCACCTTCGAGAACTGTAACAGTTAGACCATATTATATGGATGAAACTGAAATTACTAATAGTGAGTATAGGGAGTTCGTATTTAGAGTAAGAGACTCTATATTGAGAACTAAATTGGCAATACTTGCTGAAGAGGCTAGTATAGGTGGTGGAGAGCCAATTGAACAAGATAAGGGAGATCTTAGTGGTATTATGAAGTATAAGTTTAAGGAACAAGACAGTACTGATAATGCTTACTATAAGTATATGATGGATAACTACGGTTCTTTGGGGGATATAAATTCGCCAACCGAAGGTCGTTATCTAAACTGGGATGTTGAATTGGTATGGAATACTGCCGAATTCCCCGATGAATATTATGCGGAAGCAATGGATAGCATGTACTTACCAATAGATGAATCATTACAGCTTAAAAGAAAAATAGATACTCGCAAATTGAAATATACTTATTTATATTTTGATAATGCAAATGCCGCTAAAAGAAATGGTAGCACCAAAGATTTTTTGAATAAGACAGTTGTTCAAATATATCCGGATACGGCTGTTTGGGTAAAGGATTTTAATTATTCTTATAATGACCCAATGCACCAGGATTATTTTTGGCACAGAGCTTATGATGAATATCCTGTTGTAGGTGTATCGTGGAATCAAGCGAAGGCGTTTTGTAATTTCCGTACTGAAAAACGCAACAGTTATTTGGCGGGCAAAAAGAATAGCAGTGGTAAAGAACCAAGTTTTAGATTGCCAACAGAGGCGGAATGGGAATACGCGGCTCGTGGTGGATTGGAATATGCAAAATATCCATGGGGTGGACCTTATACCACTACAGATAGAGGATGTTTCCTGGCAAACTTCAAACCAGAAAGAGGAAACTATGCAGTGGATGGAGCACTTTATACTCTGGAAGCTAAATCATATAATGCAAACGATTATGGATTGTATAATATGTCAGGTAACGTATCAGAATGGACAAATACAGCATATAACACATCATCTTATTATTTAGGATCTACAATTAATCCTAATGTAGTTGACGCAAGAAATCAGCGCAAAGTTATTAGAGGTGGATCATGGAAAGATGTTGCATACTTCCTGGAAGTTGGAACGCGTGATTACGAATACGGTGACTCGGCAAGAAGTTATATAGGATTTAGAACCGTTCAGGATTACATGGGAACAAAAATGAAATAAGAATAATATATATTATAATAAAGTAAATAATAAAATTTAATAATAAAAACCAAAAAAATCATGGCACAATCACTTAAAAAGAAAAAGTTAATGAACATGGCTTATGGCCTTGGAGCATCAGTAGTATTAATTGGAGCATTATTCAAAATCCTACACTTTAGCATAGGACCTCTTTCAGGTGGAGTAATGTTAACAATTGGATTAGTAACGGAAGCATTTATATTTTTCCTATCAGCATTTGAAGACGTAGATGAAGATCTGGATTGGGCGAAAGTTTATCCTGAATTATCCGGTGGCGACGCAAATGGGTCTGCTGATCCAGAAGGGTTGTTATCACAAAAATTAGATGATATGTTATTAGAGGCAAATCTTGATTCTGATAAAATGTCCAGATTGGCAGAAAGTATTCAAAGTTTTGCAGGAGCTGCTGAAAATATAGCACCCGCTGCAGATTCAATAACTGCTACAACAAGATATAGTGAGCAATTATCGTTGGCTGCAAGTCAAATGGAATCACTAAATAGTTTGTATAGAGTACAAATGGATAGCGCACAACGTCAGGCAGACCTGAACGAAGAATCAGTTGAAAATGCAGAACGCTTGAAAGAGCAGATGGAATCATTAGCAACCAACTTATCTTCATTAAATGGAGTTTATGGAGGTATGTTATCTGCAATGTCATCTAATTCATAAATTAGTTAATTAACAAGCACAATTATTAACCCTTAAAAACTAATTAGAATGGCAGGAGGTAAATTATCACCAAGACAAAAAATGATTAATTTAATGTACTTGGTATTCATTGCGATGTTAGCAATGAACATGTCTAAGCAAGTGTTGTCGGCATTTGGGTTCATGAATGAAAAACTGGGTGCATCTAACAGTGCGGCAGTTGTAAAAATTGATGCAACCTATGCAAATTTGGCAACAAAGGCATCGGAACAACCTGATAAATTTGGAACTAAGAATAATCAGGCGGAGAAAATAAAATTAGCATCAGCTGATATGTATTCATACATTGAAAGCATGAAGGAAGAATTGACCAAAAACGTTGAAGATAAGACCAACTATGAAACAATGGATGGTACGGATGCCGGAGATACGTATTTCTTTAAAGGAGATAAAAATACCGAAGCAGGTCAATTATTCTTAGATCGAATTGGTTCCTTCAAATCAATTTATACGAATACTTTAAAGGATAAGCAATATACAAATGTAATTGCTAATGTGGATACCAGATTTGATATTTCAGATATTAAGATTGATAAGATAGGATCCCAGCCATGGTTAAGAAATCGTTTTGAAGGCTTTCCTTTAATTACAACGGTTACAAATTTGACTCAGATACAAGCAGATATTAAAACATCAGAAACAGAGATGTTAAGTACGATGATCCAGGGTCAATTGGAGAGCGATGTGTCAATGACAAATTATCAACCAATATTAATACCTGAAAATTCAGCTACATTAGAAGGAACTAATTTTAAAGGTAAAATAGTGTTAGGGAGATATGATGCTTCTCTGAAGCCAGCAAAGGTAATTGTTAACGGAAAAGAAATCACAACTTTTTCAGGTGGAGGAGCTATATTAGACTTTCCTGCAGGAAAAGTAGGTGAGAATCAAATAGTTGGTGAGTTCATTTTTATGGAAAATGGAAAAGCGGTTACACTTGATATAAAAGCTTCTTATGCAGTGGTTGCAAAACCTAACAGCGCAGTAATTTCTGCCGATAAGATGAATGTTGTCTATAGAGGTGTACAAAACCCAATTACAATTTCAATGCCTGGAATCCCGGATAATGCAATTAAAGCAAACGCTCCTGGTCTTAAAAAGGCGAAAGGACTAGGTAAATATACTATGAGTCCTGGTAAAGGACGAGAAGTTAAAATAACTGTTACCGGAATATTGCCGGATGGTCAGAGTGTAACATCAGGACAGAAATTTAGAATTAAGGATATTCCTGCACCCGTTGCAGCTGTCAGAGGTGAGTATGGTATGATAAAAATGCCTAAATCTACCTTGCAAAAAGCAACGATCAGTTCACTTTTACCGGATTTTGTTTTTGATTTAACAATCAAAATATCAGGATTTAGTGTTAAGGTTCCTGGTCAACCAACAGTACTTGTAAAAGGAAATAAATTCGACGCGGCAGCGATAAGAGTACTGAATAAAGCGAGAAGAGGTGATGTTGTTATCGTTTTTGATATCAAACAAAAACTACAAGGAAATTCAGGATATTACTTGAAAAATGCTAGTCCGGTTAACGTTGAAATAACAAACTAAACAATAAATTATTATGAAATTGAAAGGTTTATATATAGCAGTCATCGCATTACTTTCCGTAGGATATGTAAATGCTCAAGCTAATTTACTTAATGCTAAAATTCCGGAACAAGTGGGAATGAAAACACCAGAGCAATTAGCAGCAGATAATGACGAACCGTTGGAATATGGGTATATAGATGATAGAGATATCCTATGGTCCAAAGTAGTATGGGAGTATGTTGATATGAATGAAAAAATTAACATGCCTTACTATTATCCCGTTGATACGAGTAACATTAGTTCGGATAGAAGATCGTTATATGACACCTTGTTAAGAGGAATTAAAAACGGAGATATAATCGATGTTTATGATGATTCCTATTTTGAAGATAAATTAACTATGAAAGATATTCAATCTCGTTTATCCAGAATAGACACGTCTGATGCAGGTTTTGAAAGGCTGAATGCCGGAGAGATCATTACGGATGAATTTATCGACCAAAGAGATATTACAGCTGGTGATATCGCTGGTTTTAGAATTAAAGGAGTTTGGTATTTCGATAAAAGACAGGGGGAATTAAAATATAGACTATTAGGTGTTGCTCCAATGTCACCAGACGTTAACTTTATAGAAAGCGCAAGCAATGATGAGTTGGTTGAGTTATTTTGGGTTTGGTATCCAGGCGCGAGATATTCGACACATTCGATGAAGGTTTTTAATCACAAAAATTCTGCATATCCATTATCATTTGATCATTTATTAAATGCCAGAAGATTCAATGCCATAATTTATAGAGAAGAGAATATTTATGGTAACCGTGATGTCGCTGATTATATCAAAGGAAACTCACTTTTTCAGGTTTTAGAATCTAATAAATTGAAAGAAGATATAAGGGACAGAGAGCTTGATATGTGGAACTATTAAAATTTATATTATTTAGAGAAAGACTCCTACTGAAAAGCAGGAGTTTTTTTGTGCCCTGAAACTAATAAGATTTATCTTTGGATTTATGAATGTAGATTATATTATTGTCGGTTTAGGATTAGCAGGTGTTGCATTTGCAGAAGAATTGACAAAACAGAATAAGTCTTTTGTAGTTTTTGAGGATAGATCTCAAAACTCTTCTCTGGTTGCAGGAGGAATGTATAATCCGGTTATTCTAAAGCGATTTACACCTGTTTGGAATGCACAGGAACAATTGAAAATAGCGCTTCCCTATTATAAGAAATTAGAGAAAAAATTAAATAATATTTATGATCATAGATTAGAAATTTACAGGATTTTTAAAAGTATAGAAGAACAAAATAATTGGTTTCAGGCTTGCGATAGGATCCTGCTGCAAGATTTTATGAGTTCTGATATTATTAGGAACAAAAATAAATATGTCCATGCTCCACTTGGATATGGAAAGTTAGAAAACACCGGAAGGATCAATGTAAATTCCTTAATTGAAGATTACAAGGCGTTATTATTGAAAAAGCAGATATTAAAGGAAGAGAAATTTTTATACGATCAAATAATTCTGGAGGAGAATAGTGTTGAATATGATTATGTGAAGGCGAAGAGGATCGTTTTTTGTGAAGGTTATGGAATTAAGCAAAACCCTTACTTTAATTCTCTTCCAATGAAAGAGGCCAAAGGAGAATTGATCACCATACATGCTCCTGATTTAAACGTTGATTATTTAATAAAAGCAGCAGTTTTCGTTATGCCCATAGGTAATCACCTGTATAAGGTGGGGGCAACTTTCAACTGGAAAGATAAATCTTCTGCACCAACTTCAGAGGGGAGGCAAGAGTTAGAACAGAAATTAAAAACATTTATTAAATGTAAATACGAAATAGTTGATCATTTGGCAGGAATTAGACCAACAATAGTGGATAGACGACCCATATTGGGGTTGCATTCAAAATATGGTCAATTGGCTATTTTAAATGGGTTGGGTACCCGGGGAGTTATGATTGCACCACTAATGGCGATTAAATTATTTCAGTATTTGGAACATAATATTCCTCTTGATAATGAAGTATCTATTACACGTTTTTAATAATCTTATCTCTAAATTTAACAGGAAGGTCAATAAGTGTATTCGATAAATTATAGTTTCTTGCCGCCCTGATATCCGACAAACATATTGATATAAATTAATCTGGAGATTCTGACCAAATAGGGGATCAATAGAACTAAAACAATAATTATAGTTGCCAGAGTCCATACTAAATTCAAATCAATGAATTGACAAATTATAAAAGTCGCAACTGCTATTGCTACGGTCAACGCGTAAGAGACATACATGGCTCCATAAAAAAACGATGGCTCGATCATATATTTTAACCCGCAATCAGGGCATTTTTCATGAATCTTTAAATTGCCTTTAAAATCAAAAGGGTTTGAGCTTATGAAGAAATCCCCCTCATGACATCTGGGGCATTTATTTTTTTATAATACTAAATAATTTTGTTCCTTTTTTAAGCATTCAAAATATGAATAAAAATAATATTTTTGCAAATATAAAATTTTAATCTATGTTAAACGCACATAATATTGCTGTAACCTTTGGAGGAGAGGAATTATTTTCCGGGATAACCTTTAAACTAAATGCTGGTAACCGTATTGGTTTGGTTGGGAAAAACGGAGCAGGAAAGTCAACTCTCTTAAAAGTCATTGCAGGTGAACAGGAATATAGCTCAGGAACGCTAGCTTTTGAAAAAGAAATTAGCATAGGATATTTAAAGCAAGATCTGAATTTTAAAGAAGGAAGGACTGTATTGGATGAGGCCTATGAAGCATTTAAGGAAATTAAAAGCATAGAGCAGAAGTTAGAAAAAGTAAATGGTGAACTCGCAGAAAGAACAGATTATGAAAGCGAATATTATCATGACCTAATGCATGATTTGGACGATCTGTCACATCGCTATGAATTGATAGGAGGTTATAATTACCAAGGGAATACGGAAAAAATACTGCAAGGTCTGGGATTTAAGCAAGCAGATTTTAATATGCTGACCAATACTTTTTCTGGTGGTTGGCGTATGCGCATAGAGTTGGCAAAGCTCTTACTTCAAAATCACGACATTTTATTATTGGATGAGCCAACAAACCATTTGGACATAGAATCCATTATCTGGTTTGAAAATTTCTTAAAGAATTTTAGTGGGGCGATCATGATGGTATCGCATGATAAGATGTTTTTAGATAATGTAACCAATCGTACCATTGAAATATCCCTGGGGAAAATTTACGATTTTAAAAAACCATATAGCCAATATTTATTATTAAGGAATGAAATAAAAGAAAAGCAATTACAAGCACAAAAAAATCAGGACAAAGAGATAAAGCATACGGAACAATTGATAAATAAATTCAGAGCTAAGGCCAATAAAGCGTCTATGGCGCAATCTTTAATCAAGAAATTGGGTAGGGTGGAGCGTATAGAGGTTGACATTGAGGATAATGCCATAATGAATGTAAGATTTCCTATTTCTATAGTGCCCGGTAAAATTATTTTCGAGGCTGAAAATATATCAAAAAATTATGGCGACAATCAGGTATTAAAAAATATTGACCTTCTGATCAATAGAAATTCCAGAATTGCATTTGTAGGTCAAAATGGGCAGGGTAAATCTACTTTAGCTAAAATTTTGGTAAATGAAATTGATTTTGACGGGCATTTAAAACATGGGCATAATGTGCAAATAGGGTATTTTGCTCAAAATCAATCAGAATATTTAAATGGTGAGATAACGGTATTACAAACGATGGAAGATGCGGCCAGCGACGGCAACAGGATCAAAGTGAGAGATATGTTAGGCGCTTTTTTGTTTCGTGGCGACGATGTTGAGAAGAAGGTAAAAGTGTTATCCGGAGGAGAGAGAAATAGATTGGCTTTGTGTAAAATGTTATTGTCACCCTTTAATGTTTTAATTATGGATGAGCCTACCAATCATTTGGATATAGCTTCCAAGAATGTATTAAAGAATGCTTTGGATAAATTTGAAGGTACTTTGATCCTGGTATCACATGACCGTGATTTTTTACAAGGGTTGACCGAAAAGGTGTACGAATTTAAGGACGAAAAGATAAAAGAGTACTTAGGAGATATAAACTATTTTTTGGAGAAGCACAATCTGGATAATATGCGTGAAGTAGAAAAACGCACAAAAGTGATATCAGAGAACAGGAAAATCACTTCGAATGGTAAAAAGAATTTTAAGGATGCAAAATTAAAAAAGCAACTTCAAAATAAACTTTCTAAAATTGAAGCTGAAATATCCAGACTGGAAAAGGAAGTGATTAACCTCGATGCGGACATTTTAGAAAATTTTGATGAAGTAACCAATGATAAGGATTTTTTCGCCAAATATCAGGCTAAAAAGGACTTAGTGAGTGATCTAATGCAAGAATGGGAGGAGTTACAGGAGAAGATAGATGTGATTTAATCAAGAAAATTTCCAATGTGAATTCTTTTTTACATTTTTTATAATATTCGTGAATCTATGGGTTAATTTTTGTTTAGGAATTTCTTAATTTTCTTTTGTAGATTTTTCTTTTTTTGTGCATTTTTTTTAAAATAATTATGAGATTTAATATGCAAAGTAATAAACCAAAAATCATTAGAATCATTCCGATATATCTGGATTTCGAGATCATAAAAAATGAAGTTACTCCTATAATTGAAAGTAAAATTCAAAAAAAAGTTAATATATAATTTTTCATTAGTAGTAATTTTATATTTCTATTTTAGCAATCTCTATTATCTTCTGCCAGAGACCAACAAATTCCAGCTCCAATTGCAGCCCAAGCCAAGCACAAGCCAGCCACCGCAAGAATTAATAGTCCTCCGTTTGTGTTTTTCATTTCTTTTTTCGTTAGACTTTTTAGTCCTTAATCAAAATTTTTCATAATATTAAGTTTTTGTGAATTTTAATAAATTAATTGCATTGATTTTTACTAAGTTCATATACTGCCAAACCAAATAACCCAAAGAAAGCAAAAACAATTACTCTTTCTTGAGTAGGCGATAATTCTCCTCCGTCAATTAGTATTTTAGTTTTGGTGTCCATTTCCAGAACACCATAATTATCAAAACTTTAAAATGTGTACCTTTTTCTTATCTTGATACTGCTAAATTAAGTTCATTGCATAAAAAAACCACATCTTTCGATGTGGTTTTATGTATTTTCTTACTCGCTGAAAAGACTTGTTGAAAACCAGTATTAGCTATTCTTTCTAGTGGGAGCGGAGTTTAATTATTCTAGAAGAACCAAAGATCTATTGCTTTGAAAGCATAATAACCGAGTGGTAGCCCAACAGCGTAACCAACCAAATAAACTAATGCGGATTTTACTGAATTTATCATCTTTAAAAACATATATTATCTCATTAATAATTATCTAGTTGCTTCATCTAATGTTTTAGTCATATAGTAACCAGCAACCATACCCACCGCAATTCCAATCAATAGGAATATACCTCCTTCAATTTTTCGCATATCATTGTGGGACAATTCGATTACTCCCATACTTTTTTGAACCGGATCTCTCATAATATTGCACTTTTAAGCGTATTGTTGAGCAATATATAAGCTACCTCCTATCGCAGACCCTATTCCTACTCCTTTCCAGAAGTTTCCCCAACTTACTCCAGAAGTGCCTAATAAAAATCCTCCCTCAATTTCCGTAATTTCCTTAGCACCCATTTCCAGAACACCATAATTTTCTAAATTTTTCATAATTTAATAATT
>PVMK01126954.1_pt1 | contig 41326 bp, 37 predicted proteins | sample 1853481 | NCBI WGS metagenome assembly PVMK01 (sample SAMN08533507, study PRJNA380276) | Marine sediment metagenome, whole genome shotgun sequencing project.
AATTCACCGCGTTTATAATCATCACCAAAAAGGACATAACCCACATCAAGGGTTGTTATTGCTTGTACATCAAAAGTTCGTGTAAAAACCTCAGTAACTTCATCAAGCGAGCAACTAATAACAAAATCTGAGAATTGTTTAAAGGTTGAAAGAGTTTCTGGATAATGTTTATTTAAAATAGTCTCTACTTCTTTTACCTTGTCCTTGTAGCCGGTTTTAGGATATGAAAATATTTGGGCTAATTTTTCGTAATGATCTATATTTAAAGTCGTCATTAATATTAAATTATTATATTCTTTATCATATCCCTCGAGTTGGCTTTTCTATAAAACCAAATCCGCTTGAACCTTTTACATCTCCCGTATCTTCAAGCATTTCAATAGCCTGTTCACGATGTGAAGGAGGAATCACGAAGCGATCATCAAATTTTGCGAGAGAGGTTAAATAGTAAATTTCATCGGCCGATTCGCCGTCCAGTTTAACGTCCCGTAATGTGTTTTTAACAGTATCTTTGTCAATATCACCAACAGTTATATCTCTACGATGAATTCTTACAGCCATAAGTTTTTTCATAATATTTTTTACTTTACGTGTATCTCCCGCACTAAAAAGATTTGCCATATATTGAAGAGGAACTCGTGCATTTTCGACTGTTCCCCACAATTCTTCAGTGCTTGTATCGTAAAGCCAGGCGTCATCCCATTTTTTTGATATTGGATCAAGTTTATCTAGTTGTTTTTTATTATTTTTTTCGGTTACCGATGCCATAACGGGAAGCAAAGGTGGAACATAAAATAACATGGGTAAGTTCTAAACTCAGGATGGAGCGGAAGCCCAATTCCCCATTGTTTCACAAATTTATATACTGGTGAGTCTTGTGCAGCTTTTATTGTTGAATCTGCAACACCATTCGCTTTTGCTGAGCTGATTACATCTTTATCAAATGGATCAAGGATCATATCTAATTGACTGTCAACGAGATCAGCCTCTTCTACTGAAGCTATCGCTTCAATTCTATCAGCATCATAAAGCAATACACCCAGGTATCTTATTCTACCAACGCAAGAATGCATACAAGCTGGGGCTATTCCGGATTCTATCCTTGGATAACAAAGAATGCATTTTTCTGATTTTCCAGTACTCCAATTATAATATGATTTCTTATATGGGCAAGCAGTAACACACATTCGCCAGGCGCGGCAAACCTTTTGGTTTATAAGAACTACGCCATCTTCGCCGCGCTTGTAAATTGCACCTGACGGACAAGAGGCAACGCAAGCCGGGTTAAGACAATGATTGCAAATTCGTGGTAAATAAAAGAATGCCTTCTTTTCGAGTTGAAACATTGCTTCCCGTTCAGCAGGAGATAGATTTTCTAAGTTTGGGTCTTTTCGAGCATATTCTGGTGAACCACTTAAATCATCGTCCCAATTGGGACCGGATTTTATCTTAATCGGCTTGCCGGTGATGAGTGATATGGGTCTAGCAGTTGGTTGGTCGTCTTGTTCAGGTGATTCAATTAAATTTGAATACTCATAAGTCCAAGGTTCATAATAATCATCAATTACGGGAAGATGTGGATTGTGAAAAATATTAGTCAATCCCTTTGCTTTGCTAGATCCTTTTAAAGAAACTTTTTTACCGTTTTTTTCCCAACCTCCTTTATAATCATCCTGGTCTTCCCATTTTGTTGGGTAGCCAGTTCCAGGCTTGGTTTCTACGTTATTCCACCACATGTATTCAGCACCTTTTCTGTCCGTCCAAATATTTTTACATGCAATCGAACATGTATGACAACCGATACATTTATCGAGGTGAAAAAGCATTGAAATTTGTGATCTGACATCCATAGTATTTATTATTTTATATGTTAATTTTCAAATTCAATTATTAGTAAACAACCTTGTTCATTTTTTTAATTACAACATGAGTATCTCTATTCACTGCAGTTGGACCCCAGTAATTAAAGTGATATGTAAATTGCCCGTAACCACCAGCTAGCAGGTTGGGTTTAAGGTGAATACGAGTGAAGCTGTTATTCCCGCCTGCGCGTTTATTACCTCTTACTTGAGACTTAACAATACCTACGGTTCTTTCTGGTGCATGGTAAACAATTGAAACACCTTTTGGAATCCTGCTGCTTACGCAGGCACGAGTGCAATAAACACCATGATCGTTATAAACTTCTACAAAATCATTATCATTAATCCCAAGATCATCTGCGTCTTCTTCATTTATCCAACAAGGTTCACCTCCTCGGGAAAGAGTTAACATTCTAAGCGTATCGCCATAAGTAGAATGTATATGCCACTTGCCATGAGGGGTTAAACAATTGAATATTTTAGCCTTGCCTTCTTTTAAAGTTTCTCTTAAATCACCATAAACTTCAGGTTTGGGTGAAGGTTTATAAGTTGGAAGATTTTCACCAAAAGCTAAGTACATTTCATGATCTAAATAGAAATGCTGACGTCCTGTTAACGTCCTCCATGGAACCAGCTTTTCAACATTATATGTAAACGCAGAATAAGCCCTACCATTATGCATCAGTCCTGACCAGAGTGGTGATGAATTATATCTTCTTGGCTGTGACTGTAAATCTTTGTAGTCAATATTAACGTCCCTGCTCCCTTCGCCTAAATCTGCAAGAACGAGACCGGTTTTTTTCTCCGCATTTTTATATGCACGAACCGTTAACTCGCCATTGGTTAAAGATGAAAGGAACAATACTGCGTTAGCAGCTGAAACATCTTCTTTGAGGGAAGGATAAGTTTTACCATTGAGTTTTTCCACAGGGAAATGAGCTGATTCAATCATATCATCGTAATAATCTTCGCACATATAGTGATTACCGTGTGCACCTAAACCTGCCGTTTTTACATTCTCGCCAAGAGTGATAAACTTGTCATATAACTTCGTATAATCTCTCTCAACAATTGCGATCTTGTGCATTGTTTTGCCCGGAATAGCTTCGCATTCATTCTTATACCAATCTTTAACATGAGGCTGAGTCACTTCATCAGCAGTATCATGGGCAAGAGGAGCAGTGACGATATCTTTAATTGGTTCAGAAAAATGTTTTTTAGCTAATTCACTCGTAACAAAAGCGATCTGTTTAAATATTTCCCAATCGGTTTTTGATTCCCAAACAGGTGCAATTGCTGCAGATAAGGGATGAATAAATGAGTGCATGTCAGTACTATTTAGATCCGTTTTTTCGTACCAAGAAGCTGCAGGCAATACAATATCCGAGTAAAGTGCTGAAGAGTCCATCCGGAAATTGAGATCTACGACAAGGTCCATTTTTCCTTTTGGTGCAATATCGTGCCATTTAACTTCTTCTGTCTTTTGATCAGTAATATCTTTTCCGATTGCGTTTGAATGCGTTCCAAGGTAATGTTTTAAAAGATATTCGTGACCTTTCATACTACCCAATAGTGCATTGCCTCGCCAGATATACCAAGTTCTAGGAAAATTTTCCTCTGCTTCAGGATCACTGACAGAGTAATCAAGTTCTTTTGATTTTAATTTATCAAGAACATATTGTTTTATATCATCATCATTTTTTGCGCCATTTTTAATTGCTTCTTTGCTTAACTCAAAGGTGTTTTTATTAAACTGTGGATAGAAAGGCATCCATCCCATTCTTACAGATTTATAAATATGATCGGCAAGATGACCCTTTGTCCATTCATTATCTGGCACTTTATTATATTCGGAAAAATGGCCATCGTAGCGATACTGGCAGGTGTTTATATAATGCCAAATAGGGGCTTGTTGTAATCTAACTGCACTCTGCCAATCTTTTGCAAAGGCAATTGTCGACCAGGAGTCCATTGGTGCTAATTTCTCCTGTCCGACATAGTGATTCAATCCACCTCCATTTCTTCCAACACATCCAGAAAGCATAAGCGCCATAATACCGGCACGGTAAATAAGATTATTATGATACCAATGATTTACACCTGCACCAATAATAATCATACATTTACCTTTAGTTGCTAAGGCAGTATTTGCCCATTCTCTAGCAAACTGTAAAACTGTATTTTTATCTACACCTGTAAATATTTCTTGCCACGCTGGTGTGTAGGCGGCATCTTTGTCGCTATAATCAGTAGGATAATCACCAGGGAGATCCCGACTAACACCATATTGCGCCATTGTTAAATCATAAACAGTTGTAACAGCAATTTTATTTCCGTCAACAGTGTTAATATATTTTATTGGTACTCCTCGGTTTCTTATATTATCTAAACCAAATTCTGTAAACTCAACCTGTAAAACATCATCGTTATTATTAAGAAGAGTTAGCAAAGGATTATACTGTTTATTATCCTCAGCATCTTCCTGTTTCATATTCCAGTTACCACTCTTTTCATCCCAACGGTGGCCCATGCTTCCTTTTGGCATTACAAGTTTACCATTATCAGCGTCAATATTGAGGAATTTCCATTCACCATTTTTTGAATTTTTATATTTTGTTACTTGGTTGGCACGGATTAATCTTCCAGGTTTGTAAGATTTGCCATCTTGTACAACTTCTACTAAGTAGGGTGAGTCAGTATATTTTTTCACATAATCAATAAAATAAGGTGTTTGTTTCTCATGATGAAATTCTTTCAATATTACATGAGTTACGGCCATCCAATAAGCGCCATCACTGCCAGCATGTAGCGGAACCCATTGGTCAGCATATTTCGAAACTTGACTAAAATCAGGAGAAAAGACTACGGCTTTAGTACCGTTATGCCTTGCTTCAGCAAAGAAATGACAATCAGGTGTCCGAGTCATACTCAGGTTGGCTCCCATCACAGCAATAAATTTTGAATTATACCAGTCAGCACTTTCACAAACATCAGTTTGCTCACCCCATATTTCAGGTGAAGCATTTGGAAGGTCGCAATACCAGTCATAAAAACTTAAATTTACTCCACCAAAAAGTTGAAGGAACCTGCTACCGGCAGCATAACTAAGCATGGACATTGCTGGAATAGGAGAAAATCCAATGACGCGGTCGGGTCCGTATTTTTTTGCAGTATATATGTTTGCTGCCGCCATAATTTCAAGCGCTTCATCCCAGCTCGCTCTTCTAAATCCGCCTTTTCCTCTAGCTTTTTGGTACTTGGCACGTTTTTCTGTATTATTTTGTAAATTTCCCCAGGCTGAAAGAGCATCTCCAGTTTTTGATTTTTCTTCACGAAAGGCATCAAGCAGAGCACCTCTAATTAATGGATACTTAATTCTTAATGGACTATACAGATACCAGGAAAATGAAATTCCTCTTTGGCAACCGCGTGGTTCATAGGGAGGTAGACTGCCTTCAAGTAAAGGGTAGTCGAGTTGTTGGGTTTCCCAAACAACAATACCGTCCTTAACATGAATTTGCCAGGAGCATCCTCCGGTACAATTAACACCATGAGTGCTTCGTACAACCTTATCGTGTTGAAATCGGTTTTTGTAAAACTCTTCCCATTCTCTGGTCTTAGGTGAAATCAAATCTTTTATCCAGCTCATATTCTTATCTATATTAATTAAATGATTTTTGAATTAGTTTATTTAAAATTGTCTGTTTAAAATTTTATTGTTGATCGGCTTGCGTCTCCTTTTTCTCCAAATCCTTCCGTAAAATCCAAAAAGAACAATACTACCAATAACACTTTCAAATAAAAACAATTGCTGAATTCTATTAGGTTCCTGTACAGGAGAAATAAAATCAGCTTCTTTTAAAAATGCCGTTAAATAGAAAACTTCATCTTTTGCGATTGGATGATTATTATAAGCCGCTTTCATGACTGGGAAGGGTGGATTGGATAGTATGGCATCAATCCCTGGTCCTTTCATGCGAGTAAATACAGATGTTAAATCTATTCCTAATAAACCGCCGCTAAATACGCTATCATTTACTACAGTATGACATGCGATACAAGCAGGACCGCCTTCTTTGAATGTAATTTTACCTTGAAATAAATTTTGCCCAATTGTTATTTCATGTATACTGATATGGTCCAACGACATTCCAAGACTATTTGTATTTTGAACCGAAATTTCTTTTGAAAAGCCGTCCGACAAGGATTGCTCTCTAATAAAAACTAGAACCTCTTTTATTTCTCCATCAGATAAATATTGATCTGGCATTACCAATTTATTGTATTCATTGAATAGTTTGACGGCATCTTGATCATCATTCTTCACCATATCTTGCGATGATTTCACAAAATTTATTATCCAATCATCGGTTCGTCTGTTTTCAATGTCCATTAAGTCAGGACCGACCAATCTTCCTTTACCGATAGTATGACAAACCTGGCAGGTTTTTGTAAATAGCGCCTCCCCACGTGATTGACTAAAAGAATAGTCGTACGTTAGTACGAAAAGAAATATAAGAAATAATAGGGAGTTTTGTCTCATAATATGTTCTGAGAATTACAAAGTTTATTTCATCTAATTTATAAAATTAAGTTGATGAGTGAAATTTATTACTCCAATCATATACAGTATAGTTATTAAAAATATTTCTTAGTATTACCCTCGCAGGAACCCCATCATAATGTATTGGGCAGGGTGACTTATCACATGTGTTTTGTCCAAGAACACAACTCTCAAAATATTTTTCTCCCACAAATACATCTAATATACCAGATAAAGTAATTTGCTTTGGTGATTTAACTAAATAAAATCCACCCAAGGGACCTGTTTTAGAACCTGTAATTCCCGTATTATTTAATTGCTGAAAAATTTTACCAAGATAGTGATAAGGAATATTAAGTGAACCAGCGATCTTTTTTTGTGATATTGGTGATGATATTGGTGATGATATTGGATTATTACTTAGAAATATCACAGTTTGAAGAGCATATTCTAATGTTTTATTAAAAATCATTACATTTTTTATTTACAACCTTAGGGACTTAAATTAACAAAACTTAGTCCAAAATCAAGCAATGATTTTTATCTATTTATACTAATAAGCTTTTATGTATCTAATAATTCCGCACATGCTCATATTCAATAAAAAATCTACATTGATGGGGGCAGGTCAATCTTTCACCTTATTTATCAAATCGAATCTTTTATGACCAACTCTGCTTAATTGTAATTTTCGCCAATTTATAGGAATGTGAGACACATCTGCTAATTTGCCCAAACTTCATTATGTAGCCAATCCGAGGCTTTAAAAAGAGAGTAATCGTAATCACAGCCTATATCATGGCCGTAGCCTTCCATAACAAATAATTGTATATCAGATCCCTTATTTTTTAAAGAAGCGACTAAATCTTGCATGTTAGATAAAAGGAATGTCTTATCATAATCACCATGAATTACAAAAAATGGAATTTTTAACTTTTTATTATAATCATAATTTGAAGCAATTGGTATAGCTGCAGAAAATATTTGAGGATAATTTGTTCCAAAAAACCATGACGCAATACCACCATTACTATATCCACTTACAATTATTTTATTTTCATTGATCGGCCAATATTTTTTTGCATATTCAATTAGTGTTAGTATTAAAGAATAATTATTTTCATCCCAAAAATAAAACTCTCCGGCATCTGGTGCAAATATAATAGCATCTAATTTTTTGAATCCCGGATCTGCTAAACACCGAAGATATCCTTCTCCGTTACTCGATCCTAACGGTCCCCCGTGTAATCCAATAATCAGCGGTACTTTTTCAGTATCATTAATTTCAGGTACCGAAATTGAATAATTCCAAATGATTCCAGCATTTAATTCAAGCGACTCAATTCTAATGCCAGGTTCTAGATTAATATCTCTAACCATTTCTTCTGTAAGTAACGGATTCAATTCAATCGGCATTTCTGTAGGGTTTTCTTTACACGCCATAAAAATGATCAATATAATTACTAATGCAATATTTCTATAAATTTTTATGTTCACCAATTACCTCATTCATTAAATCCCAAAATTTATTTTTAAATGATTCTTAATTTTTTAATATTTAACATATTGTATATATTGGTTTCTTAAAATCTTCAAATTTGAATAATTTTTTCGCTTACTCATTAAAATTCAACTCAATTCTCTTCTTTTGGAAATCAATTACATTTACTTATTCTCTAATTCATATTTTCTATAGTTTGTAATCAGTTTTGTACATAATTCCCTTAACTTTAATAATTCTGAATCGGATAATCCCGTACGTAATGATTCTGCCATATCTTGAAATATAGGAAATGCTTTATATTGAAATTCTTTTCCTTTTTTAGTAAGAAATACGTTATTTACACGCCTGTCAATTGAATTACGTTTTCGCACAACAAAACCTTTTTTTTCTAGATCATCAACAAGTCTGGTCGTAAAAGGGTAATCACGAAATATTTTTTTCGCTAATTCGGCTTGTGCCAATCCATCTTTAGTCCAAAGTCTATTTAATGCATGCCAACTCTGAGGAGTAACATTTAATCCTATTGCGTTAAAATATTTTTTATAATGATTGTTAGATAATAAATATGCTTCTACAACTGGTTGGAAATAGTCTTTGTCATAGTTGTAAGAATCAATTTCTTCTTTTGAATAACCCATGTACAACTCAATTATCTTTATTATAATGATTGCATATGCAATCATTTCATATGCAATTATAATGACAAGATTATATATTGTACAACATGTTTTAAAAAGTCTTTATTAATTCCGTTTTTTCATTATTGCTCACTGTATGGTATGGACAATCATTCGTTCAAATAAATAAAGTCAAATAACACCTGATTGTGGATCCACTTTCTGTTTGAATAATTGAGAATAAGTGTATTACCATGTAGGAATAAAATGAATATTTTTTATAAATTAAAACGTACTAAGATGGATAAATCAACAAAAAAGATAGTATTATTGGTTATTGGACTAAGCATTGGTCTATTATTTATGGGAATGCTAAGAAAAGCATCCATACATCCGAATATGCTCACTCCATTATCAGGGCTTGCCACACCAGGATATGTGTTAATAAGTGTACTTTTTACAATATGGTTAGTACGTGCAGGATTACCACTTAACAAGTATGGTTTTGGAGCGAAACTTAATTTAAAACATATTACACTTGCTGTAATTGCCATAATTGTGCTACGTGTATTTGCTTACACTTTAAATATTGCAATATTACCCATTATGGATACGGATTCTATGGATACGGACTATGATTTGTTGAGGGAAGAGCAGTGACCTTTTAAGCCATTGGTCGAGCGTTCGAGTCGCTCCGAAGTCACTCCTAAATTCCCTTCTGAAATACTAAATCTTAGCGGGGAATTTCAATTTCAGTGAACAAAAATATGGTGTTATTATGAGATTGGTTAAAACATAATTCAATAAATAATTTTGAATGCTTTGATATATTTTATTGACTAAACCAAATTATTAAAATAGTAATTTATAATACAAATAGATGTCAAATTTTAAATATGTCAATTATCCCGCAATCGGGAATGTGCTTTTTGAAAAAAGCAAGAAAGCAAAGCGTGTTATTATCTCGTTTAAATCTCCCTCAAACATACGAGTAGCAGTGCCAAGGTATATAACACTTAGAAAAGCGGAATCTTTTGTAAGTCAAAAGTTAGATTGGATACAAAAACAGCAAACCAAATATTCTAAAAAAGTCAATGCTACCGAATTAACAAATGCCGTATCTTCTGCAGAAAAGTTAGAACTTATTAATCAGGTTGAACGATTAGCTAATAAATATGGTTTTACTTATGGTGAATTAACCCTGAGGAAAATGAAAACAAGGTGGGGTAGCTGCACTCATCACAATAATATTAGTTTAAACATTGGATTAATTGCTCTAACAGACGAACTAAAAGATTATGTGATTTTACACGAGCTTGTACATACTAAAGTCAAAAACCATAGCAAAGAATTTTGGGATGAATTAGGCAGTATTATTCATAATCCTAAATCATTTAATAAAGAATTAAAACAAAACTATGGATTGTAGGCGATTTTGATTGAAAAACTTCATTAAATTAATGGCATATAGACATTTGTTTGTTGTCTATGACAACCCTTCTTAATGAATGAAGTCTAATAGTATTATTTGATACGTATAGTTATTATGAAAGAAAAAAATATCAATCTATGAAAAACATGAAACTCTTTTTATTATCGACATCAATTGTTTTATTAGCATTTACAATTTTCTGCTGTAAAAAGGAAGTCCCATCAAAAATTCCGATTACTACAAATTCAGAAAAAGCTCTCGAATATTATAATGAAGGAGCCGCACTTGCACAAAAATTGCGTCACCAGGAAGCTGTTTATTATTATTTAAAAGCCATCGCTGAAGACAAGGATTTTGCCATGGCATATATGCAGTTAGCTATTGTCCAAACAACTCCAAAATTGTCATTTAAATACTTTAATAAAGCCAAATCATTAAGCAAAAAAGTATCAGAAGGAGAACAACTCACAATTCTTGCCATTGAAGCAGGTTTTAATAATGATCGCGAAAAACAAAACGACTATTATTTAGAGTTAATTGAAAAATATCCGAATGATGAAAATATTCATAATACATACGGTATTTTTTTATATGGTTTACGTAAATATAAGGACACAATAAAACATCTTAAAATTGCTTTAAAATTAAATCCGAAATTATCTCAACCATATAATATGCTAGGTTATACTTATAGACAACTTGCTGATTATGATGAAGCCGAAAAGTATTTCAAGCAATATATTGATCTCATTCAAAATGATCCCAATCCATACGATTCATATGCTGAATTATTACTTAAAAAGGGAGCATTTGAAGAATCGATTGAATATTATCGTCATGCTCTTGAAATACAACCAAAATTTATCCCGTCCATAATTGGTATTTCAACCAATTTAACACTTTTAGACCGACATGAAGATGCTTTTGACGAATTAGAACGCATTGAATCTCTTTCTGATGATCCCGGAGACCTAAAACGTATGCATTATGCGAAAGCTGTTGCAAATGTAGATTATAGAAATTTTGACAAAGCTCTTGAAGAACTCAAAATGAGTATGTCAATATCAAAAGAGATCAAAGATGATTTAGCATTTGGTCAAGATTTAATGAATATTAGCAGTATATACTTAATGCAAGATGATTTTGAAAACGCACTACGATTTTCTGAAAAATCAATTGATTATTTTGAAAGAGCAGACATTTCACAAGAATTGAAATACTATATTAAAAGGCAAATGTTTGTTTATGCCGGTCGTGTGGCATGGCGCCAAAATGATATCGAAAAATTAAAAAAATATACAGAAAAATATGAATCCTCTGCACAAAAAACACTGAACCTCAACGAAATAAGAAATGTCCATGAACTTACGGGTCATATAAATTTGCTTGAAGAAATGTATGAAGATGCAATATACGAGTACCATCAAGCTGATCTAGATAATCCAATCATTTTGTATTTTATGGGCATGGCATATGAAGAACTGGGTGATTACAAAAAAGCACAAAAAATATACGAATCAGTTGCGCATTTCAACTCATTAAGCGATATGAACTATGCATTTATTCGTAAAACAGCATTGGCAAAATTGGATAATTAAAACAAGTTCATTTAACATACCAATCAATCATCTTTTTGATAGCCTCGGAGCAGACCTTACAGAATTCGCTTCGATTTCGCGAGAACATGATGCAGTCTACCTCCGGACGATATAGTCCTTTGGCTAGATAATCTGCCCCTTCAAAAGCTCCGACTTCTCCATAATATTCCTGTGATTTCAACATCGGAATTGTTGATCGCTTTAATTCTTCAAAAATTATTTCCATTTTATCAGCGCTTACGCCATCCGTTATCATTTGGCGACGCTTTTGCTGATACACTACTGCAATCGAATCATAAGCAGCTTGTCCCCACGGTGTGGGAATAGGTGTGCCATCATTAATTAAATGTTTCCATTTCAGATTTTCCGGATCAAATAACGCTGTAACATTTGGTTCGTTTGGTTCATATTCCGGTAAAGAAACTTGATAGGCAACATCAGATGTATAATATTCATCTGCCAAACTTGCAAACGAATGTCCAAATTCGTGCACGAACACATAATCTGCATGACTTGATAAGGACGAAACAGTTGACCATAAATTATAAATGCCACCTCCACCATATTTTGGGTCATTGAAAATTATCATAATTGCATCATAGGGAGCTTGTGCAGCAATCTCACGTAAGTCTTTATTTGCAAATGTTAAAACATATCTATCAGAATCAAAGGAATTGAATCGTAAATCTAAAGCGGACTTTTTCCAAATATTCTGACGTGGATTACTGATGCCAATTTCTTCTGAAAATACATCAATCGCCCAAACATTAAAATCTGATCTGCGAGACTTAAAAGGCTCAGTATCAAACATTACACCAACCAAATGTTTAGCATCCTTTTTGAATTGTTTCATATCCTCTTTTCGATAGCCATCGCCAAGAATTAGAATATCAACTTTATCTTCTGCTGAACCATTATTAAATATTCTCCACACTTTGTCATTATTTGCCACCGGCGAACGATTTACAAAACGACTCGTAGGATCATGTTCAGCATAATATAGCATAATGTAACTACCGTCAGGATTACGTTTTTTCAGAGCTAATCGGAAAGATCGTTTCGGTTCTGGGAAACGTTGTGATTCGTGGATTGTCCGCCATACACCATCGGCAGCTTCGCCGGTAGTCTGCCACTCACCAAAAATGCTGGCAAAAGCATAGGCATAAATCAATTTATTGGTCTCAACATCTACAACTTCAAAGCGGTAAAGACCCAAATGCATATCATCAATTAAGTTAGTCTTACTGCCGGACCAAGCACCTTCCAAGCAGAGTTCATCTAAACTAACGCGTTCTGTATCGGCTACGCCGATATGAAAATAATCAAACCGTAGTGTATTCTCAGTAAAAAAATCAGTGAAGATTATATTTTGACAAAAACCAATAGATAAAATAAATAATAAGATACGATACATTATAAAATCTCCAATTTCAATTATTGTTCGGTATTACGTTAAAACATTTAATCTTGTTTTCGCAAACAAAAAAGAGGTTCTAAATTCAAGCTTAATTTTGCAGAATAAAAATACATTTCAAACGAATTAAAAAGATATTTCTATGACAAAATCAAATGATTCATTTGTCCCGCGACATATAGGTCCGTCACAAAAAGACATTCACAAGATGCTAAAGGTTATTGGTTTGGACTCATTAGAAGCCCTAGTAAATGAAACTATTCCAAAATCAATATTAAGCAAGAAACCGCTCACAATTGGCAAAGATGTTAGTGAATATGATCTGACACATTTATCCAAAAATATTGCCGCTAAAAACAAGGTGTTTCGTTCATTCATCGGACAAGGATATTACGGTACAAAAGTTCCGGCTGTAATTCAGCGCAACATTTTAGAAAATCCGGGCTGGTACACGCAATATACACCATATCAAGCCGAAATTTCTCAAGGTCGATTAGAGGCTTTACTTATTTTTCAAACAATGATATCTGATCTAACGGGTTTGCCTTTGGCAAATGCATCGCTACTCGATGAGGCAACCGCCGCCGCTGAAGCGATGGCGATGTTCTTCCGCGAAGTAAAAGACGATAATCGTAATATATTTTTTGTTTCGAAATTCTGTCATCCACAAACAATTGACGTACTCAAAACCCGCTCAGCTCCGTATGGGATTGAATTAATTATCGGTGATCATCAATCATTTAAATTTAATGATAATGTTTTTGGCGCACTTGTTCAATATCCGGCAAGCGACGGTGAAATATTCGACTATACTAATTTTTGTAAATCTGCCCTTAGTTCGGGAGCTTATGTTGCTGTAGCTGCTGATATTATGAGCTTATTATTATTGACTCCTCCAGGTGAATTTGGTGCGGATGTTGCCATTGGTAATACACAACGATTTGGCGTACCAATGGGATACGGCGGCCCACACGCCGCTTATTTTGCTGCTAGTGAATATTTTCAGCGTAAAATTCCTGGTCGAGTTATTGGCGTAACTGTTGATAGACATGGTAATCAAGCATATCGTATGGCGCTTCAAACACGCGAGCAGCATATCCGTCGCGAGAAAGCGACATCCAATATTTGCACAGCTCAAGTACTATTGGCAATAATGGCAGGAATGTACGCTGTTTATCACGGACCGGAACGCTTAAAACAAATCGCTGAATCTATCCACCAAAAAACAAAAAATTTATTTCATGGAATTTCAAAGCTTGGTCATAAAGTTTTAACCAAATCATATTTCGATACTTTAAGAATATCATTAAGCGGAAAATCCGCTAATGAAGTGCGTGAACTTGCCGAAAAAGAACAAATCAATTTTAGATATTATGATAATGGAGATATTGGAATTAGTATTGATGAATTGATAACAGAAAAAGATATTGATGACATTTTAAAAACTTTAGCCACAAATGACACGAATTTCACTAATGATAAAAACATTAAGAACGGGTACAATGGAAATTTAAACAGGAAATCGGTTTATTTAACTCATCCAACGTTTAATTTGTATCATTCAGAAACGGAAATGATGCGCTATTTGCATCGTTTGGAGATTAAAGATTTATCACTTAACACAAGTATGATTCCGCTTGGTTCCTGCACAATGAAGCTGAATGCTGCATCTGAAATGATGCCAATAACTTTGCCGGAGTTCACAGAGTTACATCCTTTTGCTCCAACTGAACAAGCACAAGGCTATCAGCAAATAATTAAGGAACTAGGCAATTATTTAACAGAAATTACCGGACTTCCATCCGTTTCAATGCAGCCGAATTCAGGAGCGTCCGGTGAATACGCTGGATTAATGGTAATTCGTGCATTTCACCAAAGCAGAGATGAATCACAACGTAATATTTGTTTAATTCCAGCTTCATCTCACGGAACAAATCCGGCTAGTGCCGTAATGGCGGGAATGAAGGTTATCGTCGTCAAATGTGATGAGAACGGCAATATTGATATCACAGATTTAAGCACCAAAGCCGAGCAGTATAGCCAAAACTTGGCGGCGTTTATGGTTACCTATCCATCTACACACGGTGTGTTTGAAGAGGCAATCGGCGAAATGTGTGATATCATCCACAAAAATGGTGGACAAGTTTACATGGATGGTGCCAATCTAAATGCAATGGTTGGGCTTTGTTATTCAGCTGATTTCGGCACGGACGTAATTCATATCAATCTGCATAAAACTTTTGCCATTCCGCACGGTGGCGGTGGTCCTGGAATGGGTCCGATTTGTGCCGCTAAACATCTTGCTGACTTTATGCCCAAACATAGTGTTGTTAAAACTGACAATGTAAAAGGCGCAACAGCCGTATCGGCTGCGCCGTGGGGCAGCGCCAACATTCTGCCAATATCATGGGCATATATTACAATGATGAATGGTGTCGGACTTACGTACGCATCACAAGTTGCGATATTAAACGCTAACTATATGGCAAAACGTTTGGAGGAACATTTCCCGGTACTATATCATGGTGTAAAAGGACGAGTTGGACATGAGTTCATAATTGACTTGCGTCCACTACGTAAAACCTCAGGGATTACCGAAGAAGATGTCGCCAAGCGTTTAATGGACTACGGATACCACGCCCCCACGATGTCCTTTCCTGTTCCCGGCACGCTGATGATCGAGCCGACCGAAAGTGAATCCAAGACTGAATTAGATAGATTCTGTGATGCGCTAATCTCAATTAAACAGGAAATTATGGATGTGGAAAACGGTAAAGCAGACAAAACCAACAATGTCCTTAAAAACGCCCCGCATACTGCGCAAGAAATTGCTTCGGACAATTGGAGTCACCCCTATTCTCGCGAACAAGCTGCTTACCCCATCGATTGGCTCAAGGAAGGCAAGTTTTGGCCATCAGTTGGGCGTGTTGACAATGCTTATGGTGACAGGAATTTGGTGTGTGCTTGTCCACCGATTGAGGAATATGAATAATGCGGAAAAACGGTATTTTTATTTATTATTCTGCAGTTCTTCCAATTCCGTTAATAAAACGAAATAGGATTCCTCAACTCTTTTCTCTTCCTTAAGAAATTTTTGTATCTTCTCATAATCACTTGCAATATTAGGATTTAATAAATCAATTTTAATATTTTCTAAAATTTCTTCTTGCTCTTCAAGCTTTCGTTTTAACACCCTGATTCTATTGTCAATTTTCTTTTGTTCTTTATAATTTGATTTATTTTTAGTTGTTGGCTTCTCAATTTTTTCAGTTTTACTGTTATTATTGATCTCTGATCCCTTTTTCCAACTATAATAATCATAATTTCCGGAATATGTTACAACTCCACCATTGCCAATATCATAGATGGTCTTGGTTATTTCATTTAAAAAATGCCGGTCATGAGAAATACAAACAATTGTACCTACGTATTTCTTCAAGGCAGCTTCTACCACATCGCGTGAAATCATATCAAGATGGTTAGTAGGCTCGTCCAGTAGTAATAAATTGGCCGGTTGGATTAACATTTTAGCAAGCGCTAAACGCGACTTTTCACCTCCGGAAAGTACCTTAACAAGCTTACCAACCGAATCTCCTGAAAATAAAAAACTCCCCAAATAGCTTCGTATTTCTGATTCGTTTTTACCGCTCGAAGCACTTTGTAGTGTTTCAAACACAGTATGATTAGGGTTCAGTATTTCCAGCTGATGTTGAGCAAAATAGGCAATTGTAACATCCTTTCCGGGGCGCAACGTTCCTGAAGAAATCGGTTCAACGCCGGCAAGCATTTTTAATAATGTTGATTTTCCTGCTCCATTATGACCAACTAAGCCAATCGTCTGTCCTCTTTCTATTTCAATATTGAGATTATCATAAACTGAAATATCGCCATAATTTTTACTTACATTTTTTAAGCTGACAACTTTCAACGGACTCCTCGCAGGAAGCGGTATTTTAATATTTATCCGTCTTTTATTTTGGGTAGGTTCTTCGATCAATTCTAACTTTTCTAATTGTTTGATCTTACTTTGAACTTGTCTTGATTTTGTATTCTTATAACGGAATCTCTCAATAAAACGCTTGGTTTGGGCAATCATATCTTGCTGGTTAGAATATGAAGCTTGCTGTTGCTCTATTCTAATTTGTTTTTGTTTTAGGAAGCTTGAATAATTACCATTATACAGTATTACTTTGGACTGGTCAATTTCAACAATATGATTTACGGATTTATTTAGAAATTCCCGATCGTGACTAATCATTACTAAGCTGCCTTTCCAGTCCACAAGAAAGTTTTCCAACCATAAGGTTGCATCTAAATCAAGATGATTAGTTGGTTCATCTAAAAATAATACATCCGGATTTTGTAGCAATATTCCCGCTAAAGCGACACGCATCCGCCAGCCACCGCTGAATGTATCTAGATTTCTTTGAAATTGATCTGTTGTAAACCCAAGACCACCCAAAATTTCCTTAGCTTTCTTATCAATAGTCCAACCGCCAATACTATCAAATCGTTGCTGCAAATCACCAAGTATCTTTAGTTTTTTTGTGTCGTTTGGATTGTTTGCCATTTCTGATGAAATGATCTCCATCTTGTTTTCAATTTCTCTTATTTCAGGAAAAGAGCTAAGCACTTCATCAAGTATAGATTGATTAGTACCAATAATAATGTCTTGCGGTAAATGACCTATCGAAAGTCCTTTGTTTTTCTGGATAGTACCTTCATCGGGAGATTCATCACCAAGCATTAAACGTAAAAGTGTGGTCTTGCCGGAACCGTTTGGACCGACCAAACCAATCCGCATACTTTTCTTGATTAGCAATGAAACATTACTAAATAATATTCCGTCCGGATATTCCTTTGATATATTATCTAATTGAATCAAATCTGTCCAACCATAAAGGATATTTTATTTTCTATCAACTTAACCGCAACAATTCTATTTTGTAATTCTTCTGTCCCCGATGCGATAACTTTTATATAATTTTCGGTGTGTCCCTGTATTTTACCATCAACATGTGATTCAAATAGCACTTTTTTTTCTTGTCCGATAAATTTATTATAAAATGTTTTTTGCTTTGAATCGGATAATTCATGCAAAATTTTGCTTCGTTCTTTGCGTTGAGCATGGGTAACAATGTTTTTGAAATCTAATGCTCTTGTATTGTCACGTGGGGAATAGGAAAATACATGTAAATATGAAATATCTAAACTATTTAAGAAATCATACGTCTCTTGGAAATATTTTTCTATCTCGGTAGGGAATCCGACTATTACATCGACTCCAATACAACAATCTGGCATAGCAAATTTTATTCTATCAACCCGTTCGACATATAATTCACGCTGATACCGGCGACGCATATCTTTCAAAATTTTATTTGAACCGGATTGCAAAGGAATGTGGAAGTGCGTTACAAATAGTCTTGATTTTGCTATGAATTCAATTATTTCTGTAGTTAATAGATTAGGTTCAATTGATGAAATTCTAATACGATCAATATTTTCTAATTTGTCTAATTCCTTTATTAAATCAAAAAATGCTTCATTTGTACCTCTTCCAAAATCACCAGTATTTACACCGGTTAGTACAATTTCTCGAGTATTTGTTTTATCAATTTCCTTAGCCTGCTGCATCGTATTTCTGATGTTATCACTTCTACTCTTTCCACGTGCTAAGGGAATTGTACAATAGGTACATTCGTAATCGCATCCATCTTGAATTTTTAGAAATGTTCTAGTTCGTTCATCCGCCGAATATGAGGAATGAAATTCATCTAGACTATCAATATGGCTGTGGTATTCAATTTTAATAATATTTTTGAAAGCTTGATAATGTTCAAATACATTGTATTTTTCTGTATTACCTAAAACCACATTAACACCTTCGATTGAATTAGCTTTTTCAGGATTCAATTGTGAAAAACATCCAACCATAGCAATAAAAGCATTAGAATTATTTCGGTTTGCTTGATGTACGGCTTTTCTACAATCCTTATCAGCCTTCGCAGTAACGGTACAAGTATTTATCACATAAACATCTGCCTTGCTATTAAAATCCACTATATTGAATCCTCGATTTTCAAATTTACGAGAAATGGTCGAGGTTTCAGCAAAATTCAATTTACAGCCAATGGTTTTTAGTGCTATACGTTTACTCATAATATTATAAAATTAGGGCGGGAATTTCGTCAAAAACGATGTCTCAAACAAGTTATGAACAGCGCAATATATTCATAATGAGTGTTAAATTTCGCCTATGTGGAGAAAGAAAAATAAGAAAATTGGCTTAGCATTAGGTGGCGGTTCTGCACGAGGTTGGGCGCATATTGGGGCAATAGACGCAATTGAGGAAGCCAGGATTCCTATTCATTGCATAGCAGGAACAAGTATCGGTGCTTTTGTTGGCGCAGTCTATGCAACGGGGCATCTTGCCAGTTTAAAAGAATTTGCCCTGCAAATGGATTGGAAAAAGGTTATTTCATATTTCGATGTGGTTTTCCCAAAATCAGGTTTCATGGACGGTAAAAAGGTTCACGATCTATTTTCTATCCACACTGATGCAAAAACTTTTGATGATTTTAAAATACCGATTAAAATGATAGCAACTGATCTAAAAACAGGAAAGAAAGTAATTATTGACTCAGGTAATATTATTGAAGGAATACGCGCAAGTGTTTCGGTTCCCGGTGTGTTTACTCCTGTAAGACGGGGCGACAAATGGCTTGTTGATGGCGGTTTGGTTGACCCTGTTCCGGTGAGTGTAGTACGAAATATGGGCGCTGATTTCGTAATTGCGGTTGACCTCAATTCTGATCTTATAAATCATGATTACAAACCTAAAATACAAACATCAACAGAAAAAATTCCTAAAAAAGAAAGAAATGAACTGATGTTGCGCATATCGGCCCAGTATAATACTGCAGAAAACGCAGTAAAAGCAAAAATTAACCGCTGGTTCTCAAGTTCTACAAAGTCACCGAATATTATTGATGTTATGGGAACTTCACTTGGAATCATGCAGGAGCAACTTTCAAGAATCAATCTTGCTATGGATCCACCGGATATATTAATTCAACCGCACTTAGGTGATTTAAAAATGTTCGATTTTGATCAAGCTGAGCGGTCAATTCTTGAAGGTTACGCACAAGCCAAATATCAAATAGACAATATCAAATCTATGCTGTAATTATTTAGGTTCTTCCTTTTCAAAAAAATGCATCGTCAATCCCTTGATTTATTTTATACTTTGAATATTTCATTATGATTGAACCAGACATCACTTTTGTACTATCTTGTCCATTGCTTTTTGCAATTGGAGAATTTGGACCGTGAAAACCTCCCATTTGGGGCATCATATCTGAGCGATAGTTAAATAATAATTTTGTTTCAATCGGCAGATTTACATTGTCAGGAAATGATTTATATATCGACGATATCTCAACAATTTTAAATGTATCCATAAATGTTTCAGATCGAATCAATGTCCAGTTATTAAGATCTACCCACATTTTCATTGTTAGTTTATTGGCATCCTCAATTTTATTCATATTCTTAAACATTAATGAGTCCGGCAACAATTCGCCTTGCAGTATCCATAATTGTTTGTCATCATAATATTCCGCCCCAATAACTGCAATATTAGACAGATTATCAAATAAATCAATTGGTGAGGATATCATTCCCGATTTAGGAATTGCAGCAAATCCTTTTGTCTCAACTTTTGTCAAATTTGGTTGCTTAAACCAAAAATCAACACGTTTTCTAGGCATTCTTAACATTGGAGTCTTTATTGAAACATCAATACGAGCATAATAATCCTCAATCCTATTGTAAGTTTGTTCTAAACTATCCAAAACAGAATCAGCCAGAGGAAATATACTTATTGAGGATTTATCATTTTCTTGAGCAACTAAGTTGCTGATTAATGTGCATATCAATAAAAATGTAGCTAGTTGTTTCATCAAGTTGTGATATCCTTTCTAATGAATTGTACAATACTGATTAGTATAAATACCAATGTATAACCGGTCAAAACGATGGCATCAGTTCCAATATCTCCCCACGGGATAGGATCGAAAAAAGCTTTTTGCCAAATATCAAAATATGATGTAAATATATACGGACTTATTTTTTCAAATATATCTATCGGAATATTGTCTATTGCTAGTCCTATTATAATTATCGACATGGCTCCTATAATTGGTCCTATACCATTATTGACCATCGACGAGAACATAAAACAAAGCGTTGCCACAACTATCATCACATACGTGGCAAAAAGGAAAGCTAATGAAAACCGCCCCCATGCCATTTCCTGTGGTAGTATTAATATTCCGTCATCGAATACTACTAAATCGCCAACCCCAAGCCACAAGGAACCCAATCCGAGACTCATTAAAACAAAAAATGTTATAAATATGATCGTGTAAAGGTATGTCGCAATTAATTTTGCGATTAAAACCTTTAGCCGGGATATTCTTCTAGTCAAGATTATCCGAAAAGTACCGGCGGCGCCTTCACCGGCGACAACATCTCCGGCAACCAACATTATTAAAAACGGAATGTGTACCCATAAAAAATTCATCGTGATATACGTCACAAGAAATCCGTTAAATACTGAACCAACAATAATAAAAGAACCCTCTAATTGACGTACAAGATCCCGTTCAATTACTGTCGCTCCTTTAGAAAATCCCCAAATTATTAGTGGCATTAGAACTGCCAAAGCCAAGAATCCTAGTAAACTTCGTTTTTTACCAAAGATCTTAATTATTTCAATACCGATTAGCTTAATTAACATCTTAAATGCTATCTCCGGTAAGTGATAAAAAATAATCTTCTAAAGAGGTTCGTGGAATAATCGCTGAAACATCAATGTCAGCTTTCACTAAGTGCCGCGTTAATTTCTTCAAATCCTTATTCGCAATTCTAACTTTTAACATTCCATCGCTTTCAGCGACATTTGAAATATAATCTATACTCTCGAGAATTTTCCTTGCCCTTTCTAAGGGTTCGGCTTTTACCTCAGTTATAAATGTATCAGATTCATTTAGCAAATCATGCACTCTGCCAATCTTGATTAACTTTCCTAAATTGATAATTGCCATTGTAGTACAGACCTGTTCCACTTCATGTAATATGTGAGATGATAATAGAATGGTGATACCTTCTTGCGATAGTTTCCGTATAAGATCCCGTACCTCCTTCATTCCGCGCGGATCAAGACCATTTGTAGGTTCATCTAATATTAACAGTTTTGGATCACTCAGTAGCGCTTGTGCGATGCCTAAACGCTGTTTCATCCCTTGTGAATATGCCTTCACTTTATCTTCGCTACGGTCGGTTAATCCAACTATCTCTAAAACTTCGCCAATCCTATTTTTCGGAACCTTATCCATTGTTGCCAAGAGAGATAAATTTTTATACGCTGACAAATACTCATAAAAATCAGGTCGTTCAACCAAGGCGCCAACAACACTTAAAGCTGCATTTTTAAATTTTCTCACTGATTTAGTAAATATTTCAATATCTCCTTCATCAGGTTTAATGAGTGATAGCATAGATCGGATTGCAGTAGATTTGCCGGCTCCATTTGGTCCTAGGAAACCAAATATTTCTCCTTCTTTTATATCAAATGATAAGTTATCAACAGCTTTTCGTTTACCAAAAGATTTGGATAAGTTTTTTATGGATAATATCACTTCTGACATACAAGAATTTCCACTGTATAAACCATATAAAAAAATAATTCTTTAAATAAAATAATAAAATACTAATAAAGGACCCTTTTATCTTGTAAGGAATAATTATTGTTTTTAATTTCTGTAGTGAACACAGCAGAATATCGGCAATGATGGTTACAGAAATAATAAAATGAATAATAATTCAATAGAAAACCCAACTGCTCCATTGTATCCATTAAGGGTGGCTGCAGAATTAACAGGGACATCCGTCTATGCGCTTAGGCAGTATGTTGATTTAGGTCTAATTATTCCTTTTAAAACACCCACTAACAGAAGAATGTATTCCAAAGTTGATATTGAAAGAATTTTATGTATTCGTAAATATTTAGATGAATATGGATTAAATATTGCCGGAATAAAAGCACTTTTAGCTGCGGTTCCTTGTTGGTTGATCAAGCCTTGTCCCGTCGAAGACAGAGAAAAGTGCGATGCCTACACATCCGCTATCGATCCATGTTGGCAAGTCGCCGTTAAAGGCCCTATTTGTCAAAATGTCGATTGTCGAGAATGTGATGTTTACCGATTGCACGAAGAATGTAATGATCTTAAATCTATATTTAAAAAATTTAATAAATAATCTGAAGGTATTTTAAAATAAATGAAAAAATTAGTTATATTAGGAGCCGGTACGGCCGGTACAATGATTTTAAATAAATTGGAACCCGTACTTGAGAAAGAGGATTGGCAAATAACCATCGTTGATCAATATGAAACACATTATTATCAGCCAGGCTTTCTATTTATTCCCTTTGGTATTTATAATAATAAAGATGTAATAAAACCTAAACGAGACTTCTTTCCGTCAGGTGTTGATGTTATTTTCGATTCAATTGATAAAATAAAACCAAATGAAAACAAAGTTCTCTTGTCAAACAATAAAGTGTTGAACTATGATTACTTAATAATAGCAACTGGTTGCAAGATTAATCCTGGTGAAACCGAGGGATTAGCAGAAGACGGATGGCACAAAAATATATTTGATTTTTATACAATTGAAGGAGCGTTGGGCTTGGCACACTTTCTTAAATATTGGGAAGGTGGAAAAATGGTGCTGAATATCACAGAGATGCCGATTAAATGTCCCGTTGCACCACTAGAATTTGTGTTTTTAGCCGATTGGTGGTTTACGGAACAGGGAATACGTGATAAAGTAGAAATTTCATTTGTTACACCGTTGGATGGTGCTTTCACAAAACCGCGCGCATCTAAAGTATTTGGAGATTTTCTTACTAAGAAAAACATTAAACTAATCCCTGACTTTAGTACTAGCCGCGTAGATCATAAAAATAATAAAATTATTTCATGGGAAGAAAAAGAAGTACCATATGATCTATTGGTCACCATCCCAACAAACATGGGCGATGAATTAATTGAGCGTTCCGGTATGGGCGATGAATTAAATTTTGTACCTACTGATAAACAAACACTCCTCTCTAAAGATTATAATAATATTTTCGTAATCGGTGATGCAACCGATCTCCCAAGTTCAAAAGCCGGATCTGTAGCTCACTTTGAATCCGATGTATTATTTGACAATTTCCTTAGCGCAATTGAAGGTAGGCCATTAAGAGCAAAATTTGACGGGCATGCCAATTGTTATATTGAATCGGGATTCGGTAAAGGTATTCTAATAGATTTTAATTATGATACTGAACCGTTGCCCGGGAAATATCCTCTACCCGGCGTGGGCCCATTTTCTCTTTTAGAAGAAACAAAAATGAATCATTACGGGAAAATCATGTTCCGCTGGATGTATTGGAATTTATTATTGCGCGGGGCCGAGCTACCCATTGAATCACAAATGCTAATGGCGGGCAAGAGAAAATAGAATGACTGATCAAAACTTAGAATTGCAATTACAGTCAATTGATCAGAAATTAGATCTAATTTCTGAAGAACTGGCTGTTGTCCGCAGGCAAAGAGAAGAGCTAAATGAGTTAAAACAAGATTTAACTATTATTGCTAAGGATTTATTTAGTACTGCAATTGATGAATTCGAAGACATTGCACCATTTGTCCAAACCGGCGATTTTTTACATCTTTTAAAGAAGATTCTGCAAAACACTCAGAATATCACGATGGTGATGACAAAGTTTGAAAGCGGATTAGATTTCTTTGCTGATGCAAAACCCGTTGGGAAAGAATTATTTAATGACACCTTAGGAAAATTAAATGAAATCGATCAAAAGGGATATTTTCAATTTATTAAAGAATTATTAAATGTAGCGGATCGCGTTGTTGACCATTTCCCCGAAGAGGATGTCAAATTACTGGGCGATAACATTATTTCAATCCTTGAGACCGTTAAAGAACTAACACAGCCTGAAATGCTTACGGCAATAAATAATGCTGTCGGTATTTATAAGAATCTTGATCCAAAAGATATCCCTCAGTATTCTATTTGGAAAGTAATACGAGAAATAAACACACCAGAAATAAAGAGGGGAATCGGTTTTGTGATTACCTTTTTAAAGAAAATTACAGCAGAACAAGAAATTCAAAATAAATAAAGGAGTTAAATATGGCAACAAGAGAAATAGCCGGAGTAACTGTTGAAATTGATGATGATGGATACATGACAGATTCGTCAGTATGGACAAACGATATCGCTACAGCTTTCGCAAAAGAACAAGGCATTGAAGAATTAACTGATCGTCATAACATCGTTATCGAATTTATGCGAAAAGAATTTGAAAAAAACGGTACCGGACCATCGATTCGTAAATTAAATAAACAAAGTGGTGTTTCAACAAAAGAGTTGTACCAGCTTTTCCCGGGCGGACCAGCAAAGAAAGCTGCGCTTATAGCCGGAATACCAAAACCACAAGGTTGCATTTAAAGATAGGAGAGCAACATGAGTGAATATGAACCAGTAAAAAAAGTATCTTTAGTTTGTGCTAAAGGTGGGTTAGAAGAAGTTTATCCATCATTGATAATGGCAAACGGCGCTCGGATGGAAGGAATTGAGGCATCAATTTTCTTTACATTTTTTGGACTTAATGCAATAATAAAGAAAACCCACAACAATCTTAAGGTTGCAACTGTAGGTAATGCTGCTCTTAATATGGCAATGCCCATGTTAAAAATGCCGATTACGATGCCGTTCCCAACATTGCTAGGTGCGATACCGGGTGTATCCAATTTTGCCACTTGGTTGATGAAGAATGAAATGGAAAAAATAGATGTGCCACCTGTCGGTGAGTTTTTGGAAATGTGTGATGATGCAGGTGTGGAACTTTATGCCTGTAAAATGACTGTTGATATGTTTAGGCTAACAATGGATGATTTCATTCCGCAAGTGAAAGGTATTATGACAGTCGGTGAATTCTATGAAAAATCTGCTGGCGCCCAAATAATATTTACATAAACCCAAAAAATAAAATGGGAGAACCTTGTTGGATAGTTAAAACCCGTGGCGATATTTGTGCGGACATAGATTGTCGTGATTGCGAAGTTTATCTAAATGCTGCTAGCTACACAAATATTAAAGAACTGATTAAGCAAGTTTACGAATAGCAAACCAATAAAATTGTGGGTAATTCGATATAGGCGAATTGCCCACAGTTAATATAATTTTATTTTAACAGAACCATTCTCTTGGTCTGTATAAAGGCATCTGCTTCAATCTGATAAATATATACTCCTGCATTTACCAAATTACCGATATAATCCCGACTATCCCAATTAAGAGTCGCCCAATCGTGTGAATTGTATAAATTTGCTGTAAATTTGAACATGAACAATTCACAAAAAATTTTAAAAAATATACAATCAGATTTTATTGGCTTAGACACTCTATATACTCAGGCAGATGGTAAAAAAACCAAACGCATTTATTTGGATTCTACAGCGTCCACATTAATGATGAAGGCCGCTTATAATGCGATAGAGTCATTCTATGATCATTATTCCAACACACATAGTCATCTACATTTTTCGGCAAAAACTGCTACACAAAATTATAATTGGGCGCATGATAGAATTTTATCGTTTGTAAAAGCAGATCCCAATAAGTATGCATGTTTTTTTACTGGAAGCGGTACAACGGCGGGAATAAATCGCATGGCTCGTGTTTTCCGCGATTATCAGCGCGATAGGGACGTAGTCATAGTATCATTAATGGAACACCATTCCAATGATTTACCGCATCGCAAACATGCGGGAAAAGTAGTTCATATACCACTCGATAACCATAGTGGACAGCCGGGTTGTATTAATATGGAAGTTCTCACAGAGGAATTAAAAAAAAATAAGGATAGAATCAATTATATTGCGATGACCGGCGTAAGTAATGTAACCGGCATTATTAATCCGATTTATGATATTACAGAATTGGCCCATAAATATGGCGCCTTAATTTTAGTTGACGGAGCTCAAATGGCTGCACACCTTCCAATTAAAATGAGTGGACATACCAATCCTTTAAGAAATATAGATGCTTTAGTATTTTCCGGCCATAAAACCTATGTGCCGGGATCGCCCGGAGTCGTAATTTGTAAAAAAGATATTTTAAGTTCTATGGAACCGGAAGAGGTTGGCGGCGGAATGGTCGATCAAGTGCATGTTAGTAGATACACAATATCTGATAAATTTCCTGATCGCGAGGAAGCGGGGACACCAAACATTCCTGGGGCAATTGGTCTTGCAGCTGCAATTGATGTTTTAGATAAAATCGGGATGGAATTTATTTATAAAGATGAGACTGAATTGATTGCCGATGCATTGAATCAGATAAAACAAGTCGAGAATGTAATAATCTATGGGGAAACTAATGGTTCGCTCTGCCCTAGGGCAGCATCTATATCATTTAATATTCTCGGAATGGATCATGGTTTAGTTGCAGCAATTCTCAATGACTATCATAATATCGCTGTCCGTAATGAGTGCTTTTGTGCACATCCATACGTAAAGGAAATGGTAATTGAGGAGTTAATGGGCTCAAAGGTTTCTGATGACTTTAATTTTGATGCAGAGTTCAAGGTAAAAGCCGGAATGGTGAGAGCATCGTTTGGTATTTATAGCACAAAAGATGATGTGGCGGCATTAGTTTTAGCTCTAAAAGATGTTATCGCAAAACGCGATGAATACTCTAACCTTTACTCTCTTGATGGAACAGGAATATATTGTCATAAAACGTTTAGACCTCATGAAGCAGATTTATTCAACGTAGAATCATTCATTAACGAGTATTTACAAAAGTTATAATCAATATAATTATGGATTTTGCTGAACGTATAATAACAATACGAGAAAAAATAAATGATCATAATTATCGCTATTATGTGTTAAGTGATCCACTGATTTCAGATGGTGAGTATGACAATCTACTACGTGAATTAGAAGAATTAGAAACCGCTCATCCTGAATTAATTACAGAGGATTCTCCAACGCAACGCATTGGGGCTGCACCATTAACAGAATTCGGAACAATTAAGCATACAATTCCTATGCAATCGCTATCAAACGCTATGAATGATGAGGAATTGATTGCATTTGATGCTCGCGTAAAAAAGTTATTAGACACAGATTCAGAATTAAATTATGTTGCTGAACCAAAATTAGATGGCATAGGCGTTGAACTTGTTTATATAAATGGACTGTTTTCTCATGGCTCAACTCGCGGTGATGGTTTTATCGGTGAAGACATAACTCAAAACCTCAAAACTATTAAAGCAATCCCCTTAACGTTAAGAAACGAAAATCAACCAATCCCTTCATTATTGGAAATCCGTGGCGAAGTATTCATTACAAAAAATGGATTTAATGAATTAAACTCGAACCGTGAGACCATTAGAGAAAAATTATTTGCAAATCCACGGAATGCGGCTGCCGGTAGCTTACGTCAACTCGATTCAAACGTTACTGCCGAAAGACCGCTTTCGATATTTTGCTATCAGCCGGGAACAATAGAGAGTACCGTATTTGCAACACACTGGGAATTCCTCGAAACATTAAAAAAGTGGGGAATTCCCGTTAATCCGCATATTAAAAATATTTTCGGTGCGGATGAGATACTGAAATATCATCATGATATGGAATCAAAGCGTAATGACCTACCCTACGAAATTGACGGTACCGTTTATAAAGTCAATTCTTTTTCACAACAAGAGACTTTAGGTATACGAAGTCGCTCACCCCGCTGGGCAATTGCCGGAAAATTCAAAGCACAGCAAGTAACTACTGTGATTAATTACATTGATGTACAGGTTGGTCGAACCGGAGCAATAACGCCTGTGGCTAGATTAGAGCCAGTACAAGTAGGAGGAGTAACGGTAACTAATGCAACATTACACAACCAAGATGAAATTGATCGGAAAGATGTTCGAATAGGCGATACCGTTCTAATTGAAAGAGCAGGCGATGTTATTCCTAAAATAGTTCGAGTGATAATTGAAAAACGTCCACAAAAATCGGAAAAATATACAATATCAAATACTTGCCCAATATGCAGACATGAAGTATTTCGATCGGAAGATGAAGCAGTACTGCGTTGTCAAAATTTATCGTGTCCTGCGCAAATAAAAGGTAGAATTGAACATTTTGTATCGCGCAATGCTTTAGACATTGATGGCTTCGGAGAAAAGCTTGTTGAACAGTTAGTTGATAAAAACATATTATCTTCGGTAGATAAAATATTTACTCTAAATCACGATGATTTAGCAAATCTTGATAGAATGGCAGATAAATCAGCAAAAAATATTTTATTAGCAATTGAAAATTCTAAAAATACAACTTTCGCAAGGTTTGTTTATGGATTAGGAATTCGAAATGTTGGAGAACATATTGCTAAAGTTTTGGAAAAACGCTTTATTGCTGATATACATTTATTAATGAATGCCACACGTGATGAATTAGACAATATCTTTGAAATTGGTCCAATTGTTTCTGAAGGAATTGTCAGGTTTTGGACAGATAGTGATAATAAAAATGTGGTATTGTCTTGTATCGATAATGGTGTAAATATCGCTGAACTAAACGCATCGCCTTTAGCTCAAATATTGGAAGGAATAACATTTGTCATTACTGGTAGCCTGGAATCACTTTCGCGTTCTGAAGCAAAGGAACTAATCCAAAAATTTGGTGGACGAGCGAGTAGTTTTGTAAGTCCAAAAACTGATTATCTCGTTGCCGGAGACAAAGCGGGTAGCAAATTACAAACAGCGCAAAAATTGAGTATAAAAATATTAAATGAAAAAGAATTTATAGATATGATTGATAAAATCAATAATATATAACTGAGGTAATTATGAAAAAAGATAAAATGATGAAAATGAAAAACATTGTTAATGATGTAGTGTTGGTTATTCTCGCCAACACAGAAGCGTTGGCAGAAATTGGCGTAAATCAGAAGACAATTTATGTTAAAGTGCGTGGCTATGACAATTATGGAATATGGGCTGAATTTAAAAATTTTAAAATACCCAAATTGAAAACTGCTAAAGGGAAAAAACCTAAACGCCCAATGTATCAATCCGTTACCGGTTCGCTGTTGATACCCTGGCCACTTATTATCTCAATTGTACATTTCCCGGGCGTGGAAGGATTTGATTTCCCTGATCCATTTGAATCACAAATGGGATTTGAAATTGTCCAGGCATGAAAACTGCTGCGATTTTAATCCGGAATTTGACTAAGTCATATAATGGAACCGTTGCCCTACGTGATGTAAATATCTCCATACCAGAAGGTCAATTTTTCGGACTATTGGGTCCAAATGGTGCAGGTAAAACAACTACAATAAATATTTTAACCGGTTTGGTTAAGCGCGACACCGGCAAAACTGAAGTATTTGGTCACGATACAATTAAAGACTATAGATTTACTCGTTCACAAATTGGCGTGGCGGCACAAGAACTTTCTATTGATTGGTTTTTTCCAATTGAATCCTTATTATATATACATGCTGGATATTTTGGAATATCTAAGAAAAAGGCGCATGAGAAGATTGAAGAATTGTTAGTACGCCTCGGTTTAGACCAAAAACGCAAATCACGATTACGACAACTATCGGGAGGGATGAAGCGACGTTTTCAAATAGCAAAATCGTTAGTTCATGACCCACAAATCATAATTTTAGACGAACCAACTGCAGGCGTTGATGTTGAGCTTAGACATGAACTCTGGCAATATCTGAAAGACTTGCATAGGCTAGGGAAAACAATTTTACTAACTACGCACTATATTGAAGAAGCCGAAATGTTATGTGAAAAAGTTGCAATAATTGATAAAGGTAAAGTGATAGCAAGCGACTCACCTAAAAATCTAACTCGTCAATTGGGTAAGGCCGGAATTACAATTACATGTAGCGGATGCAAGGGTGACTTAGGTGGCGTACTTGCTGATTTCCAATTCACTTATCAGGAGGGACGACTTCACTTTTCAGTTAAAGATCCTGACGCTGAACTGCCAAAAATAATCAATGTACTTTCAAAACATGGTGTTCAAATTCAACGCGTTGAAACAGAGAAGTCATCGTTAGAAGATGTTTTTCTCCATCTAACTGGAAAAGACATTCATACAGGAGACATTATATGAATTGGGTAGGATTCCGAACATTAATAAAACGCGAGGTAGGTCGTTTCTTATCAGTTTATCGACAAACCGTAATACCGGGTTTAATTTCATCTGCCCTATATATTTTAATTTTTGGCTTTACATTACAACAGCGCATTTCACACATTGATGGCATTCCTTATACTTTGTTTATATTGCCTGGATTAATCATGATGAATACAATCACTAACGCTACTGCAAATACTTCATCATCAATGTTACAGATGAAATTATTACAACAATTACCAGATTTGTTGATTGCTCCTCTTTCAAGTTTAGAAATATCGCTTGCCTATATAATTGGTGGGACTGTTAGGGGAACTATAAACGGTATTTTAGTTTTACTACTTGGTATTGCATTAATCGGTATGCCACTTGCACATCCTTTTGTAACAATTGGATTTATCATATTGGTATCATGGACATTTGCCAGTCTGGGGCTTTTAATTGGACAGCTCTCCGATAGTTGGGATCAACTGTCGATGATACAAAGTTTTTTACTAACACCTCTAAGTTTTTTAGGCGGTGTGTTTTATTCAATTAAAATGTTACCTTCTTGGGCTCAGGGTTTGAGCTTTTTCAATCCTATTTATTACATGATAAACGGTATTCGTTATTCTATTCTAGATGTATCTGACTCTTCCCCCCTCTTCAGCTTTGCAATGGCTATATTAATGTCTTTAATATTTTCGACTACGGCTATATTATTGATGCGTAGCGGTTACAAAATTAAACAGTAAAAATGTCCTAATTGTACACTGGAATAAATGCTAAAATTGTTCCCGGGAATCTATCTGTAACAATTAAGAAACCTATGTTATCTAAACGTACAATGCCTTCCCAATTCCGTGATTCGCTAAACTCAGATAGTTTGATGTTAATCGGTTGGGTTTCTGTTCTTACAATTTTTCCATCTATAAATTGGAATTCCAATAATCGTTCTACCGATTTAATATCTTTCTTTTTTGCAATTAAATAATTCAAATCCGGCTTCAGTAAATCATAGTCACCGGGCCAAAAGTAATTTGCCACCCAAAATTTTCCTTCATTGTCAATTTCGGTCGCATCGGTAATCCGATATTCTGTGAACGGAAATGGTTTTATTGTATCTGATTTTAATTTTTTATCAAACTGATGATAAATCGGTGAGCCGTTAACTTCCGCGGAATTGACCTCATAAATTGCTATTACAGAATTATTGCAGAGTAATATCGCCTCATAGGCCATATTTCGTAGAGTAACCGGTGTTTTGATTTTCTTTAAACTTTTGTTATTAATTATGATTTCATTTTTATTATTACCAATAATTCCTCGTGCGACGAAACCTGAATTATTTTTGCGTCTTTCGGCTTCAATTGTGACATAAATTGTATCATCATTAAAAATAATTGATTCATACCCTTCAAAACCGCGGATACGCCTTTCAATATCTGATGAATTCCACCCGATTTCATTTGGTAAAATCGTAGTACGGGATGAATCAATAAATTCAATAATTTGTGTTTTTGGAATGGAGTATACCACATCCTTTGGATACTGAGGTAATAAAATTAAATTACCGTTGTACCAAGCAAGTCCGGATATTTCTTGGTCAGGACTAGTAATGTCCCCATTTAGAGTAATATATATTGGATCAATAGCTTGACTAAAAACAATCAATGGTAAAAGCATAATAATTTTGAATAAAGTATTTTTCATGTACTTACATAAATTCAGTAGTTGAATTTAGATGAAAACATCAAAACAAATGAATAATTTTGATCAACAACGCACACAAATGGTGGAAGATCAAATCCGTCGCAGGGGAATCTCCGACGAACGCGTTCTGAGCGCGATGGCAACCGTCCCGCGACATCTGTTTGTTGAAATATATCAACAACAATTGTCCTATATTGATGGACCCCTACCAATCGGTCATGGGCAGACAATAAGTCAACCCTACATTGTAGCTTTTATGACGGAAGAATTACGAATTCAAGCACATCATTCAGTGTTAGAGATTGGTACGGGTTGCGGTTATCAATCCGCTGTTTTATCAATGTTAGCAAAAGAGGTTATTTCATTGGAATATGTAGCCAAACTAGCTGAAACTGCTCGTAAAAGATTGAACCAACTCGGTCATCATAATATTCAAATTTACAATGCAAACGGAATGAATGGTTGGGAAGAAAATGCACCTTACGATAGAATTATAGGAACAGCTGCTCCTACCTCTATGCCGGATAAATTAATTGACCAATTAGCACCACAAGGCAGAATGATAATTCCGGTTGGAGGTAGTATTTTTGATCAATCCCTTTTCATTATTACCAAAAATAAAAAAGGTGCAGTAAAAATTACGCGTTCTCTTGGTGTAAGATTTGTTCCGATGGTTGGTTAATGTAGATTTATTTAAATAAAGTACAATAATAAATTTTTAAGCCGTTTTCAATTAGCCAATGGTTTAGATATAATATTATTTACTCGTTTAATGGCTTGTACATAGTTTATATTTTCAAATGAATCTAGTTTTAATTCTCTTATCGTCTTAGTGACCTCTTCTGCCTCAGTAGACTCGGCACTGACTGTATATAAATAATCATTTCCAAACATCACTTCGGCAAACTCGCAAATTGTGTAGTTCAAAATATATGCATATCTTTTTTTATGAACCGGAATAACGAGTAAATCTTTATGTCGTTTTATGATATTTACAAATTGCTTTTTATCTAATTCATTATTTTTTAATAATAGAATGTCAGCTTTAAGAGCAGGAAATATTTCGTCCATTAATAATTTCTTGGAAATGGGAAAATCATATTTCATTATTGTATTCCACTGCTCAAGATTGTCCCGTACTTGAATTAACTTCTTAACATCTAACTTGTTGTTTTTTACTTTAACATTAGTGTCATCGACAGCTATTGATATAACATAAATTTCATCAAATGTTCTTACACGTATGTCGTCGGGAACCGGGACTGACAGTTCTGCCATTTTCTCATGATAGACAGTAAAATCATGCCCGAAAGTACGAAACTCAAATCGCGGTGCAGTAGGCTCACCAATGTTGATTATTTTTTCACTCATTTCAATCCTATTACTTATTAATCCTAATGTAAGTTATACGGAATAACTAGCCTATAGGCGATAATAATATATTTAACTATACTATGAGGAAATTGTCTAGTTTTTCGTGCAAATCATCAATTGATTTGTAATGTATCGCATTCATATTAAGAGATCTTGCTTTCTCAACGTTTTCGATTAAATCATCAATAAACAAAGATTTTTCTGCAATGGTTCCGGCAATTTCCAAAGCCTTTAAATATATATCTTCTTCCGGTTTACGAGACCCTACTTCATAAGAATAAATTCCACCCGTTATCTTGTCAAATAATTTGAAGCGCTCTTCTTCTAAAATATGATATGGATTGGTATTCGATAGCAACCATACCGGACATTTTGAAGTAAGGTGATTCATAATTTTTACAACTTCCGTTTCTTCTCCAACTAATAAACTCCAGGCTTTCCAAAATTGTTCTTCAGTTAAATAATCTGATACAGGTAATTCTCTTTTTACTGCTCTATAAAAGTCCGAATCTGTTATTTCACCGCGCTCATATCTATGATGTGCATCTTCCGGAAAAGCAGCTATGATTTCTTCTTCAGTCAAATTTGTAAGTGTACTAAGTTGTTTTATTGTCCTTTCAGGATGAATGTTCAACAAAACACCGCCTATATCAAAAAATATTGTATTGACCATGGTATCTATAATCTAAATTGTTTTGGTGGGAAAATAATTAAAACGCCTAATTGAGAATCATCAATTCTTTCGAAGTCTTATTCAATACTTCATTGCCATCTTTTTTCACCACAATATCGTCTTCAATCCGTACGCCGCCCCAGCCGGTCAAGTAGACTCCGGGTTCAATAGTAACAACATTGTTCTCTTTTAGTATTTCTTCACTTTGTTGACTTAAGCGAGGAAAAGCATGGATTTCAAGTCCAATGCCGTGTCCGGTAGAATGTATAAATTTATCTCCGTATCCCGCATCTGCGATGACCTTCCGAGTAGCGTCATCAACAGCCTTACATGCTACACCTGCTTGAGTAGCATCAATACCTGACTGCTGTGCTTTTTTAACAAGTTCATATATTTCATGGTGTTTTTCTGTAGCTTCACCGATTATAACCGTTCTGGTAATATCGGCATGGTATCCTGCATATTTTGCAGCTGCATCAACAACAACAAAATCTCCTTTTTGTAATTTTCGTTCACCTGGTTGAGCGTGCGGTAAGGCACTGTTCGGACCTGACGCTACTATGGATGAGAAGGCTTCGCCCTCTCCATACTTTCGATATCGCATAGCTAATTCCAAAGCTATTTCTTTTTCAGAAATTCCGATTTTAAAAAATTGTAATACTTCATTAAATACTTTATCGGTTATTTCAACTGCGGTTCGAAGAGCTTCTAATTCGCTTTCGTCTTTTACAGCAGCTAAATTTTCTAATATCATTTTGGTGCTTTCCCACTTAATGTCGGGGAATAGTTCAGTAAGCTGACTGTACGAATTAACTGTTAACAAATCGCCTTCAAACGCCAGCTTCAATCCTTTAGGAATCAGATTATTCTTTTCGGCAATTTCAACATGAGTACCGTAGTCAATAAAGCGTTCAAATCCCTTAACTTCATCTTTAGATTGCTCCATATAACGACCATCTGTAATAAAATAATTATCATTCGGTGTTATTAGGCAAGACCCGGCTGATCCTGTAAATCCACAGATGTATCGAATATTCGACAATCTACTGATTAGTATACCATCGAGTCCTTGTTCTGCTAAAACAGTTTTCAGTTTATTTTGACGATTCTCGAAAATTTCTACAGACATGCTTTATAAAATTATTGTGCTTCGTTTTTTTTGATTAATTTTTGGAGATTTTGCCGTTCTTGATTTATTAATGCTGAATCCGCTCCTTTTTCTTCCAACATTGACAATACGACAATTGCCTGCTGATAAAGTTTTTGTTTCTTTAACACACTGACCATTGTGAAGGTTGCCATCCGTGGGCTAATATTTAGCGATTGTAATTCTTCTTCGCGTATTTTTTGCGGTTTAATTGTCGGTGGCTTAGGACCAAGAATTTTTTCTTCATCTTGAGCCGTTTTCTGCGTAGCATCTATAGGAGTATCTTTTATTTCAGGAACTGCCTCAATCTTTTGCTTAAGTTTTTCTATTTCACTATTTTGAGCAGTAGGTTTTTTGATCTCAGCAATTTCCTTTTCCTCGTCTGGTTCATCTTCTTGCGGTAAGGGTTGTATTAAAAATGCTTTTGCATCCGGATGAGTTGGATTGATTCCTGCAATTAAATGCCACAGTTTAGCGATAGAATCGGGGGCTCTCTTTAATTTTAACTGTATCTTTGCTAAGTTTATTACTGCCCTATAATGCAATGGTTCAACAGCCATTACATTTTTCAATAGCTTCTCAGCAGTAATTAAATCACCCGCTAATAGATTAATTTCCGCTAGAACAAATGTACCATCAACATTGTTGGGGTGGTACTCCAAACCGATTTCACATACTTTTTTTGCTATACTCAGGTCCCCTTCTGTTTTGTAAATATCAGCTAGTACCGGAAATAGTACTGTGTCAAAATGATCAGCAAAATATTTTTCAAGTTCCGCTTTATTTTTTAGATTCATTATTTTCTGTTATTTTCAACCCAAGCAGTTATATAATCTATTGTGGTTTGGACAGTTGTTCCGGGACCAAACAACATTCCTACACCTTGTGACTGTAAATCTTTCATATCTTTTTCTGGAATAATACCGCCACCAGTGAGTAAAACATCTTCCAACCCTTTTTCCTTCATTAATTTTAATACGCGTGGAAAAATTGTGTTATGAGCACCAGACAGAATAGATAAAGCAATAACATCCGCATCTTCTTGCAATGCAGCTGACACAATCATTTCCGGAGTTTGGCGTAACCCTAAATAGATAACTTCCATTCCGGCATCGCGGTATGCGGCAGCTAAAACCTTAATTCCGCGATCGTGACCATCTAATCCTGGTTTTGCCATCACTATTCTAATTTTTTGTTTCATGCTTCATACTCGTTATTTATTTATCGTTAAAATTACAATTAGATGTCTAAAAAATCATATATTCATTTATACAATAATTTTACTTTTTTTATTTACTGTACTATCCAATACGAATGTAACGGGGCCATCGTTGATTAACGATACCTCCATCATTGCTCCAAAACAACCAGTTTTTGTCGGAATATTATCAGATTCCAAATATTCAACAAATAAATTGTACAATTTCTCCCCACGCTCAGGCATCGCTGCATTAATAAAACTTGGTCTGCGACCTTTTTGCCAATCGCCACAAAGAGTAAATTGGCTTATAACTAATGCTTCGCCGTTTATGTCTTTTATAGAAAGATTCATCTTGTCATTTTCATCAGTAAAAATTCGGAAATGTGATATTTTATTTTTTAGAAATAGACAATCTGTTTCATCGTCATCTGACATGACACCTAATAATATTACAAGTCCCTTACCAATCTTGGTGATTTGTATATCATCTATAGAAATAGCTGCTGTGGATACACGTTGGATTACTGCAATCATTCTACCCAGATATTTTTTTCGCCGTATTCTTCGCGCAACTTTTGTAAAAATAATTTATTCGAAGATACTTTTATATTTTGTGCAAGAATCCTTTGTCGTAGCTGACCATTTGCAATATGAAATATTAAACTACAGCTTCCACGGAATTGTTTTGCCAACCTGTGCAACTTTTCAAGATCCATTTTCTCTGCCAATTGGGGAGTTAATCTAATGTTTACCCGCCTTGATAGTAGCTCTCTGCAATTTTCCAACGGTACAATTTGATCAGCTATTAATTTAAGATCGGCAAAGTCAGATTGATCGGTTGGTTTTCCATGGACAAAAACAATTTTATTATCTTCTACTAAATCCTTATAACGTTCAAACGTATCACTAAATACTAAAATTTCTGCTTGACCGCCTAAACAATCTAAGTTGAAAAATGCCATTTGGTTATTTTTTCTATCATTATGATGTCGCAAATCTCGTATTATCCCACCGATTTGAATTTTATCAACTGATTTCAATGAAATTCTTTCAGAAAAATCAAAATTGCAAAACTCTTCCAAATCATCTGCATATTTTAGCAATGGATGCCCTGATATATATAATCCCAAAACTTCCTTTTCGTAATCCAAAGATTCTTGTTCGCTCCATTCTATTGCTTCTGACAGCGGCGGTTTTACAACTACTTCACTTTCTGATGAACTTGAACTAGCAAATAATCCAACTTGATTGCTTGAGGCATCATCTTGCCTCTGATGTCCATATTTAAGACCATTGTCAATAGAGGCAAACATCTGTGCTCTACTGCAATTAAGTGAATCCATTGCACCAGCTTTGATTAAACTTTCCAACACCTTTTTATTAAGTGAATGGAGATCTACCCGGCTGCACACATCAAAAATATCCGGGAATTCTCCATCTTTGTCTCTTGCTTCGATTATTTTGTCCACCGTTTTTGTACCAACATTTTTTAATGCATTTATTCCAAACGAAATTGTTTTATCATCAACCGGACGAAATTCAACATGCGAAACGTTGATATCCGGTGCATTCACCTTAATCCCTAATTTTCGGCATTCATTAATTAATATAACCACGCGATTACTATTTGACATTTCACTAGTCAAATTCGCTGACATGAACTCTGTCGGATAATATGTCTTTAACCACGCTGTCTGATAAGCAATTATCGCATAAGCGGTAGCATGACTTTTGTTAAAACCATATTGTGCAAATTTACCAAGCAACTCTACAATTTCAGTCGCCTTACTTTTATTTATTCCGCGCTTAACAGCACCTTCAATAAACTTTTCCGCACTTTCCTTCATTGACGCTGAATCTTTTTTGCCCATTGCGCGCCGCATAATATCAGCTTCCGCCATGCTGAAACCACCGACCACGTTGGCAATTTGCATCACTTGTTCTTGATAAACAATTATACCTTGAGTTTCTTTTAATATCAGTTCTAAATCAGGATGCGGATAAACTATTTTCTTCTTTCCATGCTTTCTATCAATATAGTCATTAATGTTATTCATAGGTCCCGGACGATAAAGTGCATTCATTGCAATTAGGTCTTCCAGTTCCGTCGGTTTCAATTTTTTAAGGAATTCTCTCATGCCCGATGACTCAAACTGAAAAATACCGGCCGTCATTCCTTTTGCAAACAGTTCAAATACTTGTTGATCATCAAATTGCAAACTATCAATATCCACTTCAACGCCACGAAGCTTGATTAACTTCACAGCTTTATCAATAACCGTTAAAGTTCTAAGTCCTAAAAAATCCATTTTTAACAATCCAAGATCTTCCAATCCCTTCATGTCGTATTGACTCGTGATATCGCCTTGTGATGACTTATAAAGCGGCACATAATCTGTTAAATCGCTCGGAGCGATAACTACACCTGCGGCATGAGTCGAGGCGTGGCGATTCATTCCTTCTAAAACTAAGGAATGCTGAATGAGCTCTCTATAATCACCTTCTGCATAGTCGCGTAATTCAGGGCTTTTTTCAATTGCATCATCTAAAGTGATATTTATTTCTTCCGGGATTGCTTTTGCTATTTTATCAATTTCGCTATATGGGTAACTCATCACACGTCCAACATCTCGCACAACCTGCCGTGCTTTCATTTTACCGAATGTAATAATTTGAGTTACAGCATTTTCGCCATATTGCCGTTTGATGTGATCAATCACTTCCCCGCGTCTTTCTATACAAAAATCAATATCAATATCAGGTAAACTAATGCGCTCGGGATTTAAAAATCTTTCAAAAAGTAAATTATATTTTAAAGGATCGATAGTTGTAATATCTAAAGCGTAAGAAACTATACTTCCTGCAGCAGATCCACGGCCGGGTCCAACAGGAATGCCATTTTCTTTAGCATATTTTACAAAATCGGCAGTTATTAAGAAATATCCGGCAAAACCCATTTTTGTTATGACACTTAATTCATGGTCAAATCGCGATTGTATCTCTTCACTAATTGTCCCATAAATTTCTTTTAATCCTTTGATGCATAATATTTGTAAGTAATCGCCAGGATTAGAACTTGCCGATTCTTCCGGTATGGGAAAATTCGGTAAATGATATTTACCTAATGGTATTTCCAAATCTATGCTATTGGCAATACGGCGTGTATTCTCTATTGCGCCGGGTATATCTTTAAATAGTGAATGCATTTCATCTTGAGATTTTAAATAAAACTCATCTGTTGCATAGCGCATCCGATTCGGATCATTTCTTTCTTTTCCAGTGGCAATACAAATATGAATGTCATGAGCATCGTAATGTTCTTTTTTTGCATAATGTGAATCATTTGTTGCAACGATTGGAAGATCAATTTCTTTGGCTAAACGCTTCATCTCAGTAATATTAATTTGCTCTTCGGGAATTCGATGATTTTGTACTTCAAGGTAAAATCGCCCCGGGAATATTTCTGCAAATTCTAGAGCAGCTTTTTTTGCGCCTTTGTAATCATTTTTTACTAATCTTTCAGGGATTTCTCCTTTTAAACAGGCAGATAATGCAATTAAGCCAGCACTGTGCTTTCTCAATAATTTTTTATCAATGCGTGGGCGATAATAAAATCCATCTAAGTAACCATAGGTTACTAATTTCATCAGATTTTTATATCCGATAAAATTTTGCGCTAATAAGATTAAGTGATTACTTCCTCCACCTAATTGACCGCTTTTTTCAGTGTGTTTCCCCAAAGCGACATATACTTCACAACCAATAATTGGTTTGATTCCCTTATTTATTGCAGCTTGATAAAATTTTAGTGCACTGAACATATTGCCATGCTCAGTAAGTGCTATACTGTCCATTCCCAATGCTAGAATTGTATCGAGCATAACATCAATGTTTTGCGCACCATCAAGCAAACTGAAATCAGAGTGATTATGTAAATGTACGAACTCAGAAGCCATTATAATGA
>PVMK01123587.1_pt1 | contig 41279 bp, 41 predicted proteins | sample 1853481 | NCBI WGS metagenome assembly PVMK01 (sample SAMN08533507, study PRJNA380276) | Marine sediment metagenome, whole genome shotgun sequencing project.
CCGCCGTCACTCGCGCACGAACCGACCAGTGGGGGCAGGCTGAATACGAACAGAAGGGACAACCACCCGCGCGCACTTGGAACTATGTATCGCGTGGATACAACTTCGGCCCGCGAGACTGCCGGAGGAACGAGGAACTTGCAGCTCTGCGGATCTCCGCGGTCGGCAAGTGTCGCGAGTGACGGCGGGGGTACTGGCGGCGCTGGGTCCGGCGGCGGTGGGTGTCCCTTCTGTTCGTATTCAGCCTGCCCCCCACTGGTCGGTTCGTGCGCGAGTGACGGCGGGGGTACTGGCGGCGCTGGGTCCGGCGGCGGTGGGTCCGGTGGCGATGGACCGCCTGCTGCCGACTCCCTGGATTTGGGCGAAGCCAGCGTTGACCTCACGCTTGATTCCGAAGGCTGTCTCGACACCGACGTTTCGTTCACGACTTCTAGCGATAGGGCAGTGCGCCTACCCGCGGGTTGCTTGACGTTTCGGGACGGCACTGCGGTGTCCGAGCTAACCGTGCGCATTCGACCTCAAACCGCCACGACGGTCGCGGCGGGCGAGAGCGGCTTGCGGTCTGCCTATCAGCTCTTGCTTGTCGATGGGCAGGGCCAGCCGGTACCGGCAGGGTTTGACCCACCTTTGGAGATCACAATCGCTTCGCAGGAGCAGGGTGGATGGTACGTCACTGGGTATGTCGACGGCGACGAGTGGAGCCACGACGACGTGGACGGGGCCACCCCATTCACTCTCGATGCAATCACTCGGGCGAGAGACGGCAGCGGCACGGTCCGCGTTCGGCAAACGGGCGTATTCGGCATTACCTATGAGCCTGTTCCCGACACGGCGGCCAAAGGGGACTCCGGCTCGCCGGTCGTACAAACCCTCAACCTGCTTGGCGGTGAAACGGCACTGCTACTCTGTGAATGGACGGTCATCAATCAACTGACGGCCGAAATTATCGTCGTCGGTTGGGAGCCGGGTGGCGCGCCCCTCGGTTCGACGCGGTCGGTAGCGCGCGACGGCCACGTTTTCACCTTGACGTATAGCCAGGAAGACGGCGGCTTGCCGAAGCTGACGTTGGAGAGCCCTTTCAGCAACCTGTTCCTGGCGGAGGTGACCCAATGCTCCGAATTCCTGGAAGCAGCCTCGTCTACCTCGCCCATGCAGGGTGGCTGCGCCGAGGCAGACTGCCCCGACGCCGCCTATATCGGCTCCATCAAATCGACACTGATCATCGACGGCGGCCTGTCCGAATGGCGTTCCGCCTTTGGCGAGCTCGAGTCGGTGTTGTCTTCGCCAGAAAGAGCTGTGATTTATCGCCTTCAGACGCTGGACAGCGGCCAGATGAGGTGGATTGTTGGCGTTCTCAAGGCCGAAGTGTCCGTGCCGTCGATTGTCAATCGATTCGCTGACAAGTCAACGCTCGCCAACGATGACCGAATCCTGACGATCGGGTGTGAGTCGGTGCACCCCGGCGAGCTCGTCTGGCCGGCCATCTTCGCCGGAGAGTGGAACCTCACCCTTGACTGGGACTACACGAGCTGCGTGCCCGGCCGTGCCTGCACGGAGGGCAACCAGGTGTATGAGTATTCAGAGGTTGGGGGGACATTCAGCCCTGAGTGTGGACACCGGATCGCCACGGGCGGATACGGCCACGTCGCAGTGCCCGGGGGCTCCGACGTCGTACTCGACGGCTCCACGGTGTCGTTTGGTGGGACAGGAATGCGGGCCGAGCCGGATTGCGATCCACCCGGGACCTACGAGGTCACGATGACCGGCTCGTATACGACCGACGGCGACACTCTCACGGGGACGAGAAACGCTTCTTACACCGGACTCTGTGCGGACGGCGTCGCCGGGATCTCCGGTACGTGGAAAGTGATCACGACCGGCAGTCGCGTCGAGCCCTAGCTAGCGGAGGACGGGAAGACCCAACCCAGGTTGAATGTGAGGACCTTGCCTGCCACTTCGAAGCTCCGATCCAGCGTATCGAATCTGAACCGTCCGTGCGGCCTGTGCTTTCTCCTGCGTTTTCGGCAAGTAGAAGATCAACCCACGTTGAACGGGCGGGGAACACGGGCGGCACGGCTCCGACCTCTAATCGGAGCTACCCAACGTCAGCGGTGTTTGGACCCGGCATCTCTCAAGGCCTGCAGCGAAGCGGCCGATCTCACAGACGCACGGAGCCGATCCAGCGGCGAAAGCGAGAGCGCCCATTGGATGAGGGTGCGATCCACATCGCGCGCAGCCTGTCGCACGAGCTCATCTATCTCGTGAGCTCCGGTGGGCTTGTCGGACACCAAGGGAGGGTAACCTGGGGGCGGCCCGCAAGCCAGAACAGCTCCACCCGGGTTGGAGGCGAACCGAACACCATGGCGCAGGTCGGAGATCTGGAACCGCGCAACTCGGGAACCGAGAGAGTATGGTTCTCGCATGTCGGGCAAACGAACGAGCTCCCTTCTGCTCATCCTGTTCGCGCTCGTAGGGTGTAAGGACCCGGCGCCACCGACGCCAAGCGCGCCTGCGAGGTCCCTCGACGCAGAGGCGATCGGCGCCGCAGTGGGGACGACCGCCAGCACCACGGGTGACGGCATCGTGCGGGTCACATGGGCACGCTCTGATGTTCCCGTTCACATCGACGGGATGTCGTTCCCTGTCGCCGCGGGCCTGACTTCGTGGGCTGGTTTTGCGCCTACCCCAACCGGAACCATGCTCATGGGAGACACCGTGGTCTTTCAAGATGAAGTCAGTCCGGCAATGGATGCGGCCTTCGCCCATGGACTCGAGATTACGGCGCTGCACAACCACTTTTTGTACGACGAGCCTCGTGTCTACTTCATGCACATCGGTGGGCACGGCGACGCGGCACAACTCGCGCGGGGCGTGAGAGCTATGTGGGACGCTGTTCGTGACGTTCGCAGTGGGCTTGCCGTGCCGGCACGCTCGTTTCCAGGTGCAGCGCCCACGCCCGGCGTGCTCGACGCGGAGACGATCGGCCGCATCATCGGCCAGGAAACGGCCATCAAGGAGGGAGGCGTCGTCAAGGTCACCATCAGTAGAGAGGCTACGATGCACGGCGCAACGTTCCGTGGATCGATGGGGCTGACGACCTGGGCTGCCTTTACCGGAAGCGACGAGCGTGCGGCAATCGACGGCGACTTCGCCATGACTGCCGGTGAAGTGCAACCTGTTCTACGTGCGCTCCGTCACGCAGGCATCCACGTCGTCGCGCTCCATAATCACATGGTCGGCGAGCATCCCGCGTACTACTTCACCCACTTCTGGGGAAAGGGCCCCGCCGCCGAGCTCGCACGCGGCTTCCGTTCCGCCCTCGACACACAACGCTAGCAACGATTTCGACTCGCGGACTCAGATCCCGAGCGCCTCTCGCCATTCGTTTTCTCGGAAACCCACGAGAGCGAATCCGTCTCCGAGGACCAATGGACGTTTGATTAGCTTGCCGTCCTTCGCCAGCGCCGTCAGTGCCTGGTCGTCGCTCATCGTCGGGAGCTTGTCCTTGAATCCGCCCTCCCGATAGCTCTTCCCCGCCGTGTTGAAGAGCTTCTTGAGGGGGAGCCCGGACAGCTTGAGGGCCTTTGCGAGAATCGCCTTTGACGGCGGACTCACGACGATGTCTTTCGACTTGAAGTCCACCCCTGCTTCATCGAGAAACCGGAGCGCCTTCTTGCATGTGCTGCAGTTTGGGTACTGGTACACGACGATGGACATCGCCTGATGCGTAGCACACCAGCTGAACACTCCGACCCAGCGTATCGAGTCTGAACCGTCCGTGCGGCCTGTGCTTTCCCCTGCGTTTTTGGGGGGAGCGTATCCCCTAGGGTGCGAGCCCCTTTCGCCGCCCTATAAACCGGCCGTGCCCCTCCCCATCACCGTCGTCTCCGATATCGTCTGCCCTTGGTGCTTCATTGGCCATCGGCGGCTCGGGGACGCGCTCACGCGATTGCCAGACCTCGAGACCGCGGTCGATTGGCGCCCGTATCAGCTGCATCCCTATATCCCACGCGAAGGTGTGTCCTTCGACGAGCACTACAAGCGAAAGTTTGGCGGCAACATCGACGCGCTGCGAGACCGCATGCAGCAAGCGGGGCAATCGGCGGGCATCGATTTTCACTTCGACCTGATCGAACGGGTTCCCAACACCCTCGCTGCCCACACGGTGATCGACTGGGCCCCTCCCGGGGAAACGCGCAACGCCCTGGTCGAGCGATTGTTCGAGGCGTATTTCCTCGCGGGGAAGGCCGTGGGCGACTCCGAAGTCCTAGCTGGCCTAGCGTCCGACGCAGGCCTCGATCGATCCGACGTAGTCGAACGGCTCGCGCGAGACGACGATCGAGAGCGCATCGCGGCAGAGGCCGACGCCACCCGCCGCGGCGGCGTCACGGGCGTACCGTTCTTTCTAATCGGCGACCGATATCCGATCGTCGGTGCGCAGAGCCCGGAAACGATCGTGCAGGTCATCGAGCGAGTGCTCTAGCGAACGCTAACTCTCCGCGCTTCGTTGCAGAGCGAATCTCTCCTGGCGTTGCTGCGCGGCCGGGTCGTCGCGGTAGAAGATCACGCTGAAGACGATGAAGCCGGCCCACAGCGCGACGAGGTGATAGAGCATCATCGCTCCGCCCTGGCGCTGGAAGATGTTCGCAGAGATCATTGGGCCGCACAGCATGCCGAGGGCGTAGAAGGTGTTGTAAATCGACGTGCCGCGACTGTAGTCCTCGGGGCGGAGGGACACCCCCTGCAGCGCCAGGCTCACCGGTGAGATGGACGCCAGCGTGGCGCCGGCCACCATTACCGCAACGCCCATCGCCCAATAGGACTCTAGAAACACGAAACCCAGGACCATCATCGCACCGACCACGGACAGGCCGCGCATGGTGAGCAGATGACCGATGCGGTCGCCGAGCAAGCCCGCCGGGTTGGTGAACAGCAGCATGCCGAGTGCGAAAAACGCGGGGATCCAGATCGTCTGACCCTCGGTGATTCCCTTGCTTTGCATCAGGTAGAGCGGCAGGAAGAGCACGACGCTGGCTTGAAAGTAGCCATAGGTGAAGGTGGCGAGGCAGGAGTTCTTGATCTGCCAAAGCACTTCACCGCGCGAGAGCCTTCGGGGAGGTGCCGTCGGCGCTTCTTCGTCGAGCTGCCCGAGTGACACGATCTGGCGAGTGGCCCTGCTCGGTTCGAGCCTCAAGAGCAGGTAGACGCCGGCAGCGAGCGAGAGCACCCCCGCAGCAACGAATCCGATCGCCAAAGGGCCCAGCCGCGTCAGCCCCCATGCCAATCCAGGGCCGAGCGCGTAACCAATCCCCATCGCCACGGCATACAGGCTCATGGTGAACGCCTTGTTACGTTCACCAGCGCGCGACAGGAGCATCGTCTCGGCGCCGATCCAAATCCCCACCGAGAACGCGCCGTCGAAGAACCGCAGCACGGCGATCGAAGTGAAGCTGTCGAGAAATGGAAACACGGTCACAGTCGCCGCGTAGCCAAAGAAGCACGTGACCAGCATCTCTTTCGCGCCGAACCGCTCGATGAGACGGTCCATGACGAGGGACAACGCGACGATGCCGAGCCCAAAAACGAACGCTAGGTTTCCGATGTCGCTCTTGGTAAATCCCTTGGCGTCGAGAAAAATAGCGAGGAGGGAGAGCGCCATTCCGTAGGCGACGCTGAGCCCCACCGTCGCCCGATAGATTCGCCACACATTTGGATCTTCAACACGCTTGGTCCACTTCATCGGGAGCCGCGTTGTAGGGCACTGGCGGGCGCAAGTCACCTGCGAAGTGCGGGGTTCGCCGCGGTCACGGTTGGGCTCGCGGTAGTTGTGCTATTGCTGGCCGGCCATGTGGCTGGTCTGGAGCATTCTATTCTTTGGGTTGCTCCCTTCGTCAGCCCTCGCTCAGGAGACGAAGCCGTTGGAGGTGGAGTCTGCATCAATTGAGTACGTTCCGCAGGCTGAGCCACCGGCTCACCCCTGGGCGGAGGAGCGGAACAAGGACAAGGAACGCTTCAAGAAACCGTGGCGAAGCAACACGCGAGGGGGGCGATGGCGCGCCGTCGGTATCGGAGCGACCGGGGTGCTGGCCGGGTTCGTGGCCCATGAGCTCGGCCACGTCCTCGTGAACTTGGCGTATGGCAACGTGCCCACCTTCGAGGGCCTGCGGTACGGCGGCTTCATCCCCTTCTTCCGGATTTCGCCGGGCGTCAGCTGCAACGACGTGGGCTGCTTCCACATCGAGACCGGGGAACCCTTCAAAGGCGGGAGGAGCGGCACCTACATGATCACGTCGGCTGGTTTCAACGTGCAGCATCTCGTGTCGGAGCTCATCCTCTCGCTCGACCCGTCGCTTCGATATCACCGCTCGCCGTTTCAAAAGGGCATGCTCTTCTTCAACCTCTCGCTGTCGGCCGGGTACGCCTTGTCCACGTGGTTTCAGGTGAAGCCGCCCATTGGAGACATCCATGGCATGTCGCGCGCAGCGCAGATCAATCCAAACTGGGTCGCTCTCCTGGTGGCCATCCCTGCGGGCTTGGACCTCTATCGGTTTTTCCTGCCCGACTCGAAGTGGGCGCCGTGGGTCAGCCGCGCCGCCAAAGTCACCTTCCTCGGCGTCAGCTTCGTATTCTAACGGGCACGACGACGCTGTGCCGACGCGATCCCGACTCGGCTCAGTAGGGCGACGCTGAGCACAGTCACGATCAAGCCACTCGGGGTGCGTGGCGCGTAGCCTGCGCTGAGCAGCAACAACAGCGCCGCGCCCAGTTGTCGGCGGATGGGGTCTTTGGATAGCATCGCACCAACGGTGACCGCCCAGCCGATCGCGAGGGTGATGGCGTAGAGGATGAACTTGTCCTCCGCGAGGAACTCGAGGTGCACGGCCCCGTAGAGGAGGTCCGGTAGGTCGGGACCGACCACGTACTTCCAAAGTGCCATCCCGGCGGCGACGAGACCGGCTCCGAGCGCCGACAACGCGAGCGTCACTTTACCGCGAGTCTCTCGCCATGGAATCGCGATCGCCGCAGCGACGGCGAGGGGGACCGCGAGGTACGCGAGCTCGCCGGACCATTGGAAGGCGTTCGAGAGCCGATCGGTGTGTTGCCAGTAACTTGGTTCCCCCGACCAAGGTCACCACCATCGAGAGGAAGCCACTGAACGCGGCAACGAGGGTCAATACGAGTGCGATTGCCACGGCGGGCGTGGAGCGCCTATGAAGGCCGCCGAGTATGAGGAGCAGGATCAACGCGTGCGCGAGGCCGATCGTTGCGAGAACGAGCTCTACCCGAGTCATCCCCCGAGGCAGAAACGTCATCATGGTGATGATGGGCACCAGGACCCAGCCAAAGCTCGCGATACCGGCACGGGCGGCGAACGGAAGACCGCTTTTACGGGAAGAGAACGATCCCGAGGCAATACGATAGCGCGACCAGCGCGCTGATGACACTCAGGTTGCGCGCGAAGGAGCCGGCACTATCGAGCCGGGTGAGCGCGCCGCTCGGCCACGCGTCGCTTCCCGACGGAATCAGCACGTGGTTGAGGACCAAGTCCGCGAGGGCCGCGACGCCCGCCATCCATGCAAGCGGCGGCACCGCTTCGAAGAGGGGCGAACGTTCGTCGTCGGATGAATCGATGCCCTCGCTCAAGGTGTCCGGACCCTACGCGGGCAATCTAGCGTATTCAAGGCACTCTGCTAAGACCGTTCAGATGACCGACGTCCGCAACGACTGGACCAAAGAAGAGGCGCGCGCGCTTCACGATCTGCCTCTGACCGACCTGTTGTTTCGGGCCCAAAAGGTGCATCGCGCGTCGCAGCCGCGTGATTCAGTTCAGCTTTGTTCGCTGCTGTCGATCAAAACCGGCGCGTGCCAAGAGGATTGCTCGTACTGCCCGCAGAGCTCGAAGTATGAAACGGGCGTCGAGGCTGAGCGCCTGATGGATGTCGACGATGTGCTTAAAAAAGCGCAAGAGGCAAAAGCGGCGGGCGCGAGCCGGTTTTGCATGGGCGCGGCGTGGCGGAGCCCGAAGAAGGGGAGCCGGCAGTTTCAACAGGTGTTGAAGATGGTGAGTGGCGTTCGCGCACTCGGCCTCGAAGCGTGCGCAACGCTCGGGATGCTCGACGACGAGCAAACCCAGGACCTCAAAGATGCTGGGCTCACCGCGTACAATCACAACCTGGACACCTCGGAGGAGTACTACGGGGAGATCGTCACGACCCGCACGTACAAAGACCGTCTGGACACGATCGAGCGTGTGGCGGCCGCCGGCATTGCCGTTTGTGCCGGGGGCATCATCGGGATGGGCGAGAGCATCGACGACCGCGTTGGCATGCTCGTCACGCTCGCCAACCTTTCCCCGCAGCCCGAGAGCGTGCCCGTCAATGCACTGGTGGCGGTACCTGGCACCCCCCTCGGTGAGCAGACGCCCGTCGACTCGCTCGAGCTGGTTCGGATGTGCGCGACGGCTCGCATCCTCATGCCTGGCGCCCGAGTACGGCTTTCCGCCGGGCGAGCGGCGCTCAGCCGCGAAGCGCAGCTACTCTGCTTCATGGGTGGCGCGAACAGCATCTTTTTCGGTGATAAACTACTGACCACCGGAAACCCCGATCACGACGCGGACCTCGAGCTGCTGCGCGACGCAGGGCTCTCGCCGATCGAACCGGACCCGGCGGAGGGCGGCCAGACGCCGCATCGGGACCCCGCCGAGACGGCATCGGACGCCGCAGAGTAGGGTCTGGCCCTGAAATTGTTGGGTTTTCACGTCGGGCGTTTATTGAATTTGATTTGCAACTTCTGGGCGCTATAAAGAAACCATGCTCGTCTGCCACTGCCATGCAGTCAACGACCACACGATTCGACGATGCGTCAACGACGGCGCCCGTAGCCGGAGCGACGTCCGTGAGGCCTGCGGTGCGGGCAGCTCGTGCGGCGCCTGCCGTCCGGCAATCGATCGGTTGATCGAGCTGCAGCACGACGCGCAAGGCGCGGTCGACACGCCCGGCTGACGCCGTAGCTGATAACGCCTTTCAACTTCATACTCAGCGTATTGCAACGAGTATGGGTCGTCTCTATAGATCGCGCGAAGGAAGATTCATGAAGGGCAACGAAGACGTCATCCACCTGCTCAACGAGGTCCTCACCTCGGAGCTCACCGCCATCAATCAGTACTTCATTCATCACAGGATGTGTGAGGACTGGGGCTTCAATAAGCTCTCTGCGAAAAAACGCGGGGAGTCGCTCGAGGAGATGAAGCACGCAGACGTGATCATCGCCCGCATCCTCTTCCTCGAAGGCGTGCCCAATATGCAGCGCTACTTCCCCGTCAAGGTCGGCGAAGATGCGGTCGAGCAGCACCGCCTCGACCTCGAAGTCGAGTACGACGCGGTCAAGCGTTTGAACGCGGGCATCGCCATGTGTCGCGATAAGGGCGACAACGGCACCCGCGAGCTCCTCGAGACGATCCTCCAGCAAGAGGAAGAGGGCATCGATTGGCTCGAAGCGCAGCTTCACCTCGTCGACGCGATCGGCCAGGAACGCTACCTGGCCGAACAGATGGGTGACACAAACTAGCCCTCCCGGGATTGACTGCTACAGATCTGGCGATGAACGTGCATCCGCTTGCTGGTCAGCCTGCGCCGTCGGACGTTCTAGTCGACGTCGCCAAGCTCCTTGCCGCGTATTACGACGGCAAGCCCGATCCGAACGAGCCGAGTCATCGTGTGAGCTTTGGTACCTCGGGCCACCGAGGGTCGTCTTTTCGTCTTAGCTTCAACGAGGAGCACATCCTCGCGATCACGCAGGCCATCTGCGACTATCGCAGGGCGGAGGGGATCGATGGCCCGCTTTATGTGGGCGTCGACACGCACGCGTTGTCCGAGCCGGCCGCCAGAACCGTGCTCGAGGTTCTTGCCGGAAATGGCGTCCACACGTGCATCGCCCGAGTGGGGCATTTCACGCCGACGCCGGCGGTCTCGTTTGCGATTCTCGAGTACAATCGCAATCACGCAAGCGATGCCGACGGGATCGTCGTGACGCCATCGCACAATCCACCCGAGGACGGCGGCCTGAAGTACAATCCGCCCAACGGAGGCCCCGCCGACACCGAAGTCACATCGTGGGTCGAGGGGCGTGCGAACGAGTTGTTGGCTAAGGGCCTGAACGACGTCCGGCGCATCGCCTACGACGCGGCCCTCCGCGCCGACACGACCCACATTCACGATTTCATCACGCCTTATGTCGAAGGGCTCGACACCGTTCTCGACATGCGAGCGATTTCCAACGCAGGCCTTCGAATCGGCGTCGACCCGATGGGTGGATCCGGCATCGAGTACTGGCCTCGCATCGCCGATCACTACGGCCTTCGATTGGACATCGTCAACGATGTCATCGACCCGACGTTTTCGTTCATGACGCTCGACCGCGACGGGAAGATCCGAATGGACTGCTCTTCTCCCTACGCGATGGCTCGGCTGGTCGATCTTCGAAACCAATACGACATCGCATTTGCGAACGACACGGACTTCGATCGGCATGGCATCGTCACCAGCAGCTGGGGGCTTCTCAACCCGAACCACTACCTCAGCGTGGCGATCAGCTACCTGTTTACCGAGCGCGGATGGGACGAGCGGGCGGCGGTCGGCAAGACCCTCGTGAGCAGTGCAATGATCGACCGCGTAGCCAAAGACCTGCGCCGCCGGCTCGCCGAGGTGCCCGTCGGCTTCAAGTGGTTCGTGCAAGGGCTGATCGACGGATCGTACGGGTTTGGCGGAGAGGAAAGCGCGGGCGCTTCGTTTCTTCGCAAAGATGGGAGCGTTTGGACGACCGACAAGGACGGCCTCCTCTTGAACCTCCTCGCAGCGGAGATCACGGCGACGACAGGGCAGGACCCGGGCGATTGCTACCACAACCTCACTAGCCAATTCGGTACGCCACTCTATGAGCGCATCGATGCACCCGCGACGTCTGAGCAGAAGGCTGCCCTCGCCGGGATGAGCGAGTCGGACCTCGACGCTTCGGACCTGGCCGGCGAGCCGATCCAGCAAGTGCTCACCAAGGCGCCCGACAACGACGCCCCGATAGGTGGGCTCAAGGTCACCACAGAGAATGGTTGGTTTGCCGCTCGCCCCTCGGGCACCGAAGACGTCTACAAGATCTATGCGGAGAGTTTCGTAGGCCGCGAGCACCTAGCGTCCATTCAACGTGAAGCCAAGCACTTGGTCGGCCGGGTGTTCGACAAGAACGCGTCGGCTTGAGCGCCGAGCCCAACCGTGTTTCACTCCGCCGCGTGTTTGCCCTTGTCACAGGTGGTGGCGGCCGTCTCGGTAATGTTCTCGTTCGGCAGCTCCTCGAGAACGGAGAGAAGGTTCGCGTGTTGGAGCCCGGAGACTTGCCCGAGTCCCTCACGGGCCTCGACATCGAGTTCATGTCGGGTTCGGTACTCGACGCGGGGGACGTCGCGCGAGCCACGGAAGGGGTAGACGTCGTATATCACCTGGCGGCGAAGATCGACCTGAGTCCCAAGAAGGACCCGATGATGTACACCCTCAACGTCGAGGGAACCCGCAAGGTCGTGGATGCGTGTTTGTCCCGCGGTCTGCGCTTGGTGCACACCAGCTCCCATCACGCCGTCGTGCGTGAGCCTCTCGACGAGCCGCTGACCGAAGAGAAGCCGCTCGCGCTCGACGAGAAGTGCGAGTACCATCGTTCCAAAGCGATCGGCGAGACGATCGTGCTTGATGCCTGCGAGCGAGGTCTGGATGCGGTCATCGTGAATCCGGGGTCGATGATCGGCTCGCACGACTACGAGCCGTCGATCATCGGGAGTGTGCTGATCGACCTCTACTTCGGTCGCGTGCCCGTTCTACTCGACATGCTGAGCGACTATGTCGACGTTCGCGATGTGGCCAACGGCATGATCACGGCTGCCGAAAAGGGTCGTCGCGGCGAGCGCTATTTCCTCACGGGAGATGTCATTCCTGTCACGGAAATGGTGTCGCTCTACGCAGAGCTAACTGGCGCCAAAGTTCCCACGCGGGCGCTGCCGTTATGGGTCGGGTGGTGCCTGCTGCCGCTCGCCTTGGCTGGCAGCGCCGTGACCAAAAAGGAGCCTTTCATTACCGCCGATATGCTCCGCGCAAGCGTGTCTAACGAAGTCGTTTCGCATGACAAAGCGCATAGCGAGCTTGGTTATACGATTCGCCCGCTCCGCGAGTCACTCACCGCCGCATTGGAGTGGTATCGGGAGCGCGGTTGGCTCGACGCCTGACCGTCGTTTTCGCGGTTGACGGGCGGCTCGTGCTACACATAAAGCACCCATGAGCGGAAGAGAGCCCAAGCGTCACCAGGACCTCGAGGACGTGATCGACGTCATCGCCGGGTCCTACGACAACGCCGCTGAGATCAACAATCTCGACAGCGCGGCGCTTCCCAACAAGCGTGCCGTCATTACAGCGTTCAATCACATCATGTCCGTGCTCTACATGGGCTTCTACAGCACCCGTGCGCTCAATCGGACCAACCTCCGCTATGCGCTCAGCGAGCACCTGTACCCAGCGCAGGACATATTGGTCGAGCAGATCGAGCGTGCCGTTCGCTACCAAGAACGCATGGGACGTCTCAGCGACACGAAGCCCGACGGTTGGAGCGAGGATGTGGTGCTGCGCTTGCTCGAGAGGATTCCCGAGCTTCGGCGCCTGCTCAATGCAGACGTCCGTGCCGCGTATGATGGAGATCCCGCGGCCATGAGCATCGAGGAGGTCATCTTCAGCTACCCCAGTGTGCAGGCGATTTCGGCGTATCGGGTCGCGCACGAGCTCTGCTTAGCCGACGTTCCCATGATCCCGCGCATCATCACCGAGTACGCGCACAGCAGATCTGGCATCGACATCAACCCCTGCGCAAGCATCGGCGAAAGTTTTTTCATCGACCACGGTACGGGGGTGGTCATCGGCGCCACGGCCGTCATCGGCAGCAACGTGAAGCTCTACCAAGGCGTGACTCTGGGCGCCCTGAGCGTCGCTTGGGACCAGGCGCGTGGATGCCATGGCACCAAGCGGCACCCCACGATCGAGGACGACGTCACGATTTACGCCGGCGCGTCGATTCACGGCGGCGACACCGTCATCGGCAAGGGCTCCGTGATTGGGGGCAACGTCTGGCTCACCAAGTCCGTGCCGCCTGGCTCGAAGGTGTTCGGCCGCGCGAAGTAGGGCCGGTGCCAAGCTAGCTGGCTTGGCCGAGCTTCTCTTGGACCTTGTCGTAGACGGCCTTGAGGTGGGTTAGCTCAGGGAGCTCTTCCTCAGAGATCGACACGTCGTACTTCTTCTCGACGTCGGCGACGATCTCGATGGCCATCATGCTGTCGATTCCGAGGTCCGCGAACAGGGTATCCTCGGGGATCTCCTCGACTTCGGTCACCTCAGTGATGATCTGCCTCAGCTCGTCTCTCAGCGTATCCGCCATGCCGCCCGTATATGCTTGGGTTCACAATCAGCGTCAAGCATCTGAAAACCGGCCGATTGGCCTGTTTCGGATGTGTTATAGACCGGGGAATTAATGAGCTGGATTTCCGAGAAGGCGCACGCAGAGCTGCAGCGGGTGCGCGACGCCCAGGCTAAGCAGATCTATCCGTATTTTCGGGCTTTCGAATCCGGCGGTCTCCATACGACGATCGGCGGTAAACCCGTCGTCAACTTCAGCTCGAACGACTACCTCGGCCTGACCAACCACCCGAACGCCAAAGAAGCAGCCAAAGCAGCGGTGGATCAGTTCGCCTGCGGGCTCAGCTCGTCGCGTGTTCAGGCGACGGCAACCTTGCACGTCGAGCTCGAGGAGCGTCTGGCCGCTTGGTACGGCTTCGAAAAGGCCCTGATCTTCACGACGGGCTACCAAGCGATGGTCGGGACCATCCAGTCGCTGGCCGACAAAGACACGACGATCATCCTCGACAACTTGAGCCACGCCTGCATTCTCGACGGCACGTTCTTGGCTGCGGGGACGCCGATGCGTGCGCCCGAGGTTCGTTTCTTCAACCACAACAGCGCCAAAGCGCTGGATCGGGTGCTGAAGAAACGCGATCGAAAGAACGCCCTGGTCATGATCGAGGGCATCTATTCCCTCGACGGCGACGAGGCGAGGATAGAGGAGTTCGTCGAGGTCTGCGCTCAGCACGAGAACGTCGCTATCGTGTGTGACGACGCACATGGGACGGGCACTCTGGGCAAGGGAGGGCGGGGCATCATCGAGAAGTACGGCCTCGAGGGGAAGGTTCCTGTCGTCATCAGCACCTTCTCAAAGACGTTTGGCGGCATCGGCGGCATCCTTCTCGGCGAGGCCGACGTCGTCGACTTCGTCAAGCATAGCGCGCGATCCTTTCTGTTCAGCGCATCCCTGCCGGTTCCCATCGTGGCCACGGCGAACGCGATCCTGGACATGCTCGAGGCCGACGGAGAAGCATTGGTCAACGAGCTCCACGAGAAGGCGGCCTACATGCGCAAGGGCCTCACCGACATCGGCTTCGACCTCGGCGACAGCAACTCGCACATCATGCCGATCATGATCCGCGACGAGACCAAGGCCATGTTCACCCACGTCGCTCTCCTCGAGAACGGCGTGCTGATGGTCCCGATCATGTACCCCGCCGTGAAAGAGGGCGAAGAGCGCCTCCGCCTCAACGTGACCCGGGGGCACACCTACGAGGACATGGACAAAGCCCTCGAACTGCTCCGCAAGTTCGCCGATTCGTTCTCCCTAGTATCGGCGCAGGGCTAGTTACAGTCGAACAGGCCGTTCGCGCAGACCAGCGACCCCCGGCTGGGGAAGTAGTAGGCCCACAAGAAGCACATTTCATCGTTGACCGACGTGCCGAAGCCGACGGTCTTGTCGCTCCTGTTGTTCCAGTCGCAAGTCACCCTGAAGCCGCCGCCGTCGGGGACGGTAAACGGGGCGTCGTTGTAGGTGACCGTCTGCGGCTCGTCCCACTGGAAGTTCTCGACGTCGTAGACGGGGGTGCCCTCCGAGGCCTCGCTCTGCGCGACTTCCACATACACATTGGTGCCCCACTGATGCTCGTGCCCGGTGACCGCGAAGTAGCTTACGCCGTTGAACCGGGACGGGACCTGAATGAAGCTCGGGCCAAGCGTGGCTTCGCTCATCTGAGGGATGTTGATATTCGTGTCGCCCATGAACATGATGTCGGCTTCATGCTCGACCTCTCCGGCCGGCATCGGGATGAAGGTCGACGTGGCCTCGGCCATCTGCGGCGCGGCGCTCACGTTGATGTAGTGAAGCTCGAGGCGAAGCATCTGATTGGGCTCGATGGTGTATGCGACGCCCTCGGGGAGGGTGAGCCGGTCATCGGAACGCTGAGTTATGATCAGCGGCGGGTCGTTGAGCGTGTCGGTGAAGGGGGCACAGCCGTAGGGTTCCGGGCGCTCTACCGTGTCGTTGACCCGGTAGACGATGAAGTGATGAGATGTGGCGCCCAGTGCATTGTGAATCTCGTGGATGGAGACCGGCTCGGTGTTGCCGAGGCGTTTCACCACGCATTGCGTGCTTTCGGTTCCGGCAGGCACCATGGTTGGCCCCCACTTCACGCTGAGCGAGTCTGCCGGAGGAACGAATGCGCCACCGGAACCGCCGCTCCCTGCCCCTCCACCTGATCCAGCCGTTCCACCTGACGCCCCCGAGCCGCCCATACCACCGGGTGTGCCCATGTCACTGCTGCCGCACGCGACGGAGAAGGAGAACAAGAGGGTCGCTAGAAAACGGTGCTTCATCTGCTTGATTGTGTTGTAGCGCAGCAGCGCCGCCGGCGACAGCGTTCGAGGCGAACAAATACGTATGAACTGTGAAGAATTACGTATGGAAACGGAACATTTACGTACAGACAAGTAGGTCCTCGCCATGGTCCACTAAGGTGTTTCGTCGACAAAAGCGCCGTCGGACCAGAAAGGAGGCGGAGCATCCTGTACGATTTCTCGAACGTGGCTGCGGCTCAGAGATTTCCCAATGCCGACTTCGAGGGATTCGTATTCACTGATATGTACGATTCGGTTGCCGTGTTTCACGGCGCGAGCATCGACCGAACCGTGAGCAACATGGACCTGCGGGACGAGGCGATCTCAGTCCGCGCGCACAGTGTCTCGGTCAACGTGGCAGGTGTGGCGTTCGACCCCACATCGTTTCTCAAGATCGACCTTCTATTCGAGAACGTTTCCGAGTAGATCTCACCACACCGGCGCTTAGCGTCGGTGAATTACTTCTCTGGGAAGTAGAGGCTGACCGTCTCGGCGATGCACGCGGGGCGGTCTTCGCCTTCGACCTCTACGGTGACGCGGACGATCGAGAGGATGCCGCCTTTCGACTCTTCGACCGAAACGACCTCGGCGCCGCCGCGGATGCGAGCGCCGACCTTCACCGGAGCCGGGAAGCGGACTTTGTTGGTCCCGTAGTTCACGGCAAATTCGAACCCGTGGACCTCGAAAATCTGAGGCATGAACGAGCTCACGAGCGACAGCGTGAGATAACCGTGCGCGATGGTTGCACCAAATGGCCCGGTCTTGGCGCGTTCCGCATCGACGTGAATCCACTGGTGGTCGTTGGTCGCATCAGCGAACTTGTCGACCCGATCTTGCTCCATCGTGAGCCACTCGCTGTACCCGAGGTGCTTGCCGACGGCGTCTTTGAGATCGCGAGGGGATTCGAAAACTACTTCTGCCATGTCCTACTCCTGGGGAGATACTAGCCCCTCTCAGTGCCAGTGCCAGCAGCTGTGTTGTGCGACTGAGTCACCGGAGGACGGCTCGGGACGGGCGTGCTCGCGACTGGGAGCCCCGTCGCCCGGCACCTCGAGTCGACATACGCGGAGGCGCCGACCCATTCACTGTGCTGCCCATCCCGAGCCGTCCTCCTGCCTAGGAGTCGACGTACGCCAGTGTCGGTGTCCTAGCGTGCCGGCGCGTCCACGATGGTCTTTGCTGCGTTCATGTCGGTGACGCCGCCTGATATGATGAAGGCCATGAACTCGGCGCCGTCCGCGTCGAGTGGGTGCACGTGCTCCCTCGGTACAACGATGAGATTCCCGGCGAAGTTGTACGACTCGGGCAGGTACACCGAGACGTGGCCCGCCAACTGCGGGTCGTCGAAGTGCTCACTCGTGAGGAAGCCGAGGACCTTGAGGCCGTGCTTGTTGAGCTCGACTGCGACCGGCTTGTCGAACTTGCGCTTCTGTCCGACGAAGGCGCCAAACAAGTCTCTCAACGAGTTGTAGAGAATCCGAATGAGCGGCACGCGCTGCAGGCCGGCTTCCAACCACGAGAGGAGCCGGTTTCCGACCACATTTCCGGTCAAGTAACCGATCAGTGCGATTCCAGCGGCGGCGATGGCGATGCCGAGGCCTGGGACGCTCGTTTCCAGCCATCGATCGAGCGTCGTGACCGTGAACCAGACGATCCAGATGGTGATGGCGACCGGGGCAAGGACCAGGAGCCCCTGCGCGAAGCTTCTCGTTAGCGTTCTCATGCAATTCTCCTACCACCAGGTTGCGTCGGACGCATTTGCAGACAGAACGCGCGTCGTGCCGGACCTCTTCCCACTTTGGCATCGTCTCACGCCCGGGATTCGCCACATGTTGGTGGGGACCTTGTTTTTCAGCGTGATGAGCGTGCTCGCAAAGCTCGCGAGCCAGCGGCTGCCGACGATGGAGCTCGTCCTCGCGCGCGTGGTCGTCACCCTCATCATGAGCTGGTGGGTGATCAGGCGCCTCGACATCGACCCCTGGGGCAACAACAAGATGCTCCTCCTGCTGCGCGGATTCGCCGGCTTCATGGGCCTGAGTTGCTATTTTTACGCGATCGCGCACCTGCCACTCGCCGACGCGACCGTAATACAGTTCTGCAACCCGATGCTCGCTGCGCTGATCGCGGTCTTCGCCCTCCATGAGCGACTGCGCATGATCGACTTGATCGCAACGGTTTGCAGTATGGCAGGCGTCGTTCTGGTCGCGCAGCCCACGTTTCTATTCGCGACGGGTACACCCCTGGACCAAGTCGCGGTGGCCGTTGGCGTCGTCGGCGCGATCTTCTCGGCGATTGCCTACGTGATCATCCGGCGCCTCGGTTCGACGGAACACCACATGGTCGTCGTCCTCTATTTCCCGCTGGTTACCGGCCCGGCGTCGTTGCCGATTTTGGCCGTCGAGGGTCTCGTCCTTCCTCGAGGCGTCGAGTGGCTGTTACTGCTTGGCATCGGAGTCGCCGCCCAGCTCGGTCAAATCCAGATCACAAAAGGATTCAAGCTCGAGACGGCGGGCCGTGCCTCCTCGGTTACCTACCTGCAAATCGTGCTCGCCTACACTTGGGGTGTCCTTTTATTCGGCGAGTACCCCAACGCGGTCAGCATTCTGGGCGCACTCCTCGTCGTCTTGGGCGTTTTCGGCGTCACACGCCGCGCCGCACCCTGACGCCAGCGTCACCCCGCGCAGATGATGACCCTGTCGATCTTGGTCGACCCACTTGCTTCCACGTCAAAGCTCACGTCGTACGCGCGAAAGGGACACTAGTCTTGAAACAACGGGTCGAACAATCCGGGCTCGGCGCCGATCGCGTCCAAGCTCTCGGCGCCTTCTACGTTGCTGACGAAGGTCATCATGCGGCCCCAGCCTTCATGTTGAGTTGACACACTCGCGCCGGTGCTGAGCTCGGTCCACCCTTCCCAGGTGGTTTCGATGCCGCCAATCGGGATGATCTGAACCCACATGCGCCAGCTGGCCGGCTTTCCGTCCGCGCCCGGTATCCATAGATACGCATCCCCGGGCGTGACGCCCCCCGAGCTGTAGCTAATCAGGAGTGCGTCGCGGTCGTCATCGAGCCTGACCAGTGCGCGCTCGACGCCCGGGTCGAAAAATTTCACGACGGGGTTGAGCCAGAACGAATCGTTGATCCAATACGCGTACGCCGCGTTCAGAGCCTCCTCGGCGTCGGCGCCGGTTTGCTCGGTGCCCTTGCTCCACGCGCGGCCGGTTTGATCCGCGGTGTGGAAGAGGGCGCGGGAGTCGCCCCATCGGAGCTCGACCAAGTCACGCTCCCGGTCCCACACGTAGTGGTGTTGCTCGAAGAAAGACCAGCGGACCGCGCGCGTCCGATCCCAGGCTTCCTTGTTGACCGCCGCTTCCATCGACCGGGCGAGCGCGTCGGCCTCGGGCCCGGCCTGGCCTTCGGGTCTCGGGTCATTCAGTGAGTAGCCCAGCGCGACGATGCCTAGAAGCCCGAGGATGAGAATCGCAGCCAGGATCTGGAACGCGCGCATCATGACGGCCCAGCGAGCCTACACTGTGCAGCAGGGCAGCAAAAGAGCTATGAGTCCCTCCATGGGCCATTCGCCAGGACATCGCGGCGGCGCGCCGCAGGGCTTGCCAACGATCGACACCCGTGAACGGGGCGCCCCCAAGGACGGGGAGCCGCAGGTCATGGATCGGCGGCTATTCATGCAGCTGCTCGTTTTTCAGGTTCCAACCGGGGCTTCGGTTGCGGCCAACCAAGAGGCGTTGCTATCTGCACTCGAGGCAACCGACATTTCCGCGGTCGTCTACGCGGATGCGAACGACCCACGCGGAGTCGCTCTTCTGACCTTTTCGGAGGATCCAGCGCTCTTCGTCGACGCGGTTCGCCCGCTCTTCGAGGCGGAGCCAATGCGTGATTGGACTGTGCGCCCGGAGCTGACGATGATCGGGCGGACGTACAGTAGCGGCTACGAGCAAGACCTCGAGTTCTGGCTCCTCGATCGTCCCCGACAGACGGTGCTGAACCCCGAGTGGAACTGGGCGGTGTGGTATCCGCTTCGTCGGACGGGCGCGTTCGAGCAGCTCGAGGGAAGAGAGAAGGGGGGCATCCTCCGTGAGCACGCCACGATCGGCCGCGCGTACGGCGAGCAAGACCTTGCACACGACGTGCGCCTCGCTTGCCATGGCCTCGACACCAACGACAACGAGTTCTTGATCGGGCTGATCGGCGCCGAGCTCCACCCGCTGTCGCACGTAGTGCAATCGATGCGTGGCACGGTGCAGACATCCCAGTACATCCAACAGATGGGGCCTTTCTTCGTCGGGCGCGCGATCGGCCGGCACGCAGGCTCGCAGAAGTGAGATCCGATGCCCGGTAATACCTTCGGTCAAGCCTTCCGCGTGACCACCGCGGGCGAGAGCCACGGGCCCGCCAACGTGGTGATCATCGATGGATGTCCCCCGGGTCTTCCGCTCTCAGAGGAAGACATCGTCCCGGATCTCACGCGCCGTCGCCCTGGACAGAGCAAGATCGTCACGCAGCGACAAGAACCCGACGTGCCCGAGATCCTTTCCGGTGTGTTCGAAGGAACTACGACCGGCACACCCATCGCGATCCTCGTTCGCAACCAAGATCAGCGATCGCGTGACTACAGCAAGATCAAGGACGTGTATCGCCCCGGGCACGCCGACTACACTTTCGATGCAAAGTTCGGTCGACGCGACTACCGTGGTGGTGGACGAAGCAGCGCCCGCGAAACCGTCGCGCGCGTGGCGGCAGGCGCCGTCGCCAAGAAGCTGCTTTCGCACGCGTTTGGCGGCGAGGTGCTCGGCTATGTCACGCAGGTCGGGGACATCGAGGCGACGATTCCTCCTGGAGTCACCCTAGAACAGGTCGAAACGCTTCCCGACGGCGAGCCCAACATCGTTAGGTGTCCCGATGCTGCCGCAGCCGCGCGGATGGTCAGGCTCATTGAAAAAGTGCGAAAAGATCAAGACTCGATCGGCGGCGTCGCAGAGATCGTAGCGCGCAACGTGCCAGCAGGTTTGGGCGAACCCGTGTTCGACAAGCTCAAGGCCGACCTCGGGAAAGCTCTGTTCACTCTGCCTGCCGTGTTGGGTGTCGAGTACGGCGCGGGCTTTTCAGTTGCGACCGCGCGTGGCAGCGAAAACAACGATGCGTTCGAGACCGATGCCGAAGGCGTGATTCGTACGCGCTCGAACCGGCATGGCGGCATGTTGGGTGGCATCTCGAGCGGCATGCCGATCGTCTTGCGTGCCGCGGTGAAGCCAACCAGTAGCCTTCCGCGTAGCCAAGACACTGTTACGTCGAGCGGAGACGCCACCACGATTCGAACGACGGGCCGTCACGACCCGTGCTTGTTGCCGCGATTCATTCCCATGGCGGAAGCTATGGTCGCGCTCGTACTTGCGGACCATTGGCTGCGCTGGCGGGCGATTCGCGACTAACGCGAGAAGTTCCAGGCGATGATCGCGATGGCGGCGGTGACGAGGACGGCGGCCCACAGCAGATTCATGCCCTTGCTGTCTTTGGAGTCATCCGAGCGCACAGCGCGGCGGAACCCGCCCACCATGTTGCCCATGACCCCGGTGGTTTGTCCGCCGACCGTGTTGCGAGATGGGCCGTGGCCCTTCTTCTCGCGCCTCTTACTGCTGGAACTCTTCTTCTGATACTGCTTGCCCATATGAGATCATCCTATCCGGGATCGAGGCTCGCGTGAATCGCTTTTCGAGGAGGTAAGAGGGTGTAGTGCGGTATCGGTTGTCTGTCTCGGCGACACCTCTGGTGTTCTTTCTCACAGGCGACGAGCAATTGTGGCTGCGCGTCGGGGGCTCGGTGAGCCAGCCATCGCTCTTTGGCTTGCGTCGCCGCGGGGCGTCCTAGGCCGTCGAGGGCGAGGGCTCGACTCCGTAGCAAGCTCTCGTTCCGCGGGGCGAGCCGCAGGCCCGCGTCGGCAGCAAGAAGAGCGTTTTCGTCCTGGGAGAGGCTTCCGTAGGCTCGTGCGAGGTCACGCCAAGCGCGCGAATCGAGGGGCGACGCGTCGGCGACGCGTCGATACGCGGCAACTGCCTTGGCCCATCGCCACACGCGCGCGTAGGCGTCGCCCCGCACGCGATCGAGCACCGGGTTGGGGCCGATGAGAGCTTCGGCGCGTTGTGTGAAAGCGAGGGCCTCCTTCGGCCGCCCCTGCGTCGACGAGAGCCGTGCGTGCAACACCAGCGCTTGCGCTTGCAGGTGAGGCGACTTGGCTTCGCGGGCCAACCGTAGCGCCCGATCGATGCTTGGCTTGGCCAGATGCACGTGCTCTTGTTTGGCGTGAAGGAGCGCGAGCGCTTGCGTGAGCAGTCGTTCGATGGCCGGCCGCGCCGCGCCTCCGGTCGGTTCGCGCTCGGCGGCGCCGCGTCCGATCCACACGGTCACGTCGCCGACCGTGGTCACCGGTTGCCCGACGCACGGGTCGAGGGCGACTTTGCCATGGGTTTCGGCGCCCACAGCGAAGCCGAGCCCTCGCTCGGTACGGCTCGCTTCACAGGCCAGGGCTTGAAACTGCAGGCTGTGCTTGCGGTGCAGCAAGCGCGCGCTGACTCGGAGTGGGAGGTCGAGCTTGGGCGGGAGGCGCATCGAGTAGCGAACCGCCTGTGCGTCATGAGCGGGTAGGGTGCGGTCGAACGCCGGCGCAGAGAAGCGATGCACCTGATGCAAAATTTCCGGGTCGGCCGCGGCATCGAGCATCGTGGCGCGCAGTACGAAGACATCGTCGTTGCTGCCACCGGTTGGACGCGAGATCGCGAGCAGCCGGCCTGCCGCGTTGCGGACCTCGACTTCCACCCACACGTCGTGCATGTCGCGCACCCCACCGGGGAATCGGTGCCCGGCCCCCGCGTTTTCAAGTAGAACGTCGAAGACCAATAGCTCGCTGCCTCGAAGCCGCGACTCCTGGGCGAGCACATAGCGGCGATGGCCGGCCCGCACCGCACCGATGTCGACCACCACGGCGCCTTTGAGTTGGGCGGTCGCTTGCTGGGCGTGTCTCGGGTCGGGCAACTGCGCGGCCATCGCCGTGTGGGATGCAGCCCAGCGGTGACTGCTGACCATTCCGTCGTTCGCGCCCGCCATCTCTGCGTCGGACGCCACGACGCTGCGCATGTGACAGCCCTGGCAGCTGTTCTTTTCGACAGAGGTGAGGTGGTCTTGAACGGCGCCCGCGAACCCCGACGAGGCCCAGTCGCCCAAGTCTCCGATGCCGGGCAAGTGATTGGCATTACCGATCGCGGCGCCAGAAAAGGAACGATGGCACGATCCGCATAGCGCAGCAGTTCGAAGGGGTTGCATCGTAAGTCGCGCGCGGTGCGCTTCGATCTGTTCCGGGCTCGCGGGGTCGGGAAGCAGTACCGGCTCGTCGCTGAGGGTGAAACTCGCGTTGCCGTCCGGACGCGTCGACTCGACGCTGTGGCACACGAGGCAGGTGATTCCCGCGTACGCGAGCTCGTTGCTCGGCTCGACCTCCTGGTCGATGTCGCCCGACAGCAGGAGAAGGGGGTCGTGGCAGCCAGCGCAGAATCTACTTTCCTCGTTGCCGCGTTCGGCGCGGAACCGGTCGATGCTGACGCGGTACCAGGGGTTGTCGAATGACGCATACGCGTGGGCGCTGTGCATCCAGTGGGAGGCGACGTCGGCGTGGCAGTCGGCACAGTCTTTGATCTTGGCGAGCCGCGTCAGGTCGAGAGACGGCGCGTTCATCAACGAAGGGTGCAGGTCGTGGCCCGTAGAGCGGACCGGCTGCGGGGCCCCGTACGAACACCCCAACACGCTGAAGAGCACCCCCATGAAAAGCCAGCGAGTCATGTCGTATACGACGTCCGACGCCCCGATTTGGATCTGATTCTCTTCTAGAGAGTGCCGAGGCTCACGAAAATCTGGGTGAGCAGTGCGTCGGCCATCAAAATGCTGATCGAAACGACCACGACGGCGCGGGTGGTCGAGCGGCCGACGCCCTCGGTGCCGCCTCGGGTCTGCAGACCGAAGTAGCACCCGAGTATGGCGATGAGGAGGCCAAAGAAGGGTGTCTTTGCAACCCCGCTGACGAAGTCGTTGAGTCGCAGCGAGTCGAGCGCAGTGGACGCGAAGAACTCCATCGGAATCCCGTAGGACAGCGCGGCGACCAGCATGGAGCTGGTCATGCCGAGGAGGAACGCGACGAAGGTGATCAAGGGCATGATGACGATGCAGGCGACCAGCCGCGGCACGACCAACTTGCGGATCGGGTCCGCCCCCAAGGCTCGAATCGCGTCGACTTGCTCGGTGACCATCATCGATCCGAGCTCTGCTGCAATCCCGGCCGCGATGCGGCTGCCGACGACCAGGGCCGTCAGAGAGGGCGCTAGTTCGCGGGCTTCGGACACCGCGAGGACGCGGCCGAGGGTGTCCTTGGCACCGAAGGCCTCCATGGACACTGCAAACTGAATGGTCATCACGATACCGACGAAGATCGCCGTCGCTGCTCCGATGGCCAGGCTTCGCACGCCGAGTTGTTCGAGCTGATAGATGAACTCGGTCGTCTCGAACCGCGTCGTGAAGATCGTGCGAAAGGCGCGGCCCCGCGAGAAGCGTGGCGCCCCCCACCTCCTCGACGAAGGCTCGTAGGCGCCGAATCTGGTGATCGGTCCAGGTCACGAGGTTCCGGGGCCGTGTCGATGGCGCCGCAGAGGTCACGGCGGGCCCGTCATGGTCGCGAAGCCGGCAAGTACGCCGTCGAAGTCCCGGAGCGCCTCGTCGAAGCTCGGTCCGGGAGGCGTGATCAGAGCGAAATCGTAGACGCAGTCGTCCTTTTTCAGGATCTGCAGCAAGATGTCGCGCGGCACGCCGTCGAGTCTGGCCCTGAAGTGGGTGCGGAGGGCCTCTCGGCCGTCCATCGGGATGACCTCCTCCCCGATGACATCGCGGTCCGTAAAGCCGATCATCAGGTGACTTCGGAGAGCGGTCAATGGAATGTCTAAGCCGGGGTCACAATCGGAGTCGACGTGCATGACCGCACCCCTGGTTTCGTTGTGCCAGGCGAGGTCGTTCTGCCGGTTGACCGTGACGGGCGCCCAGTCCGAGCCGACCGGGCCGATCCGATAGGTCGTCTGGTCGCCGTGGTAGACGCCCGTCTCGAGCGTGCCCGTCGTGGCACAACCCGCCGCTGTCAGGCCCAAAAAGAGCCATGTGCCCAGCCGCCGCCTCACTGGGGCAGACTCTAGCAGGCGGGGCTTTCTTGTCGATTTCGGCTTTTCGGCTACTTGGTGGGCCGGCCGCGATTTCGTCCGCTACACTGTAAAGGCTGTGAGTCTGGGGGCTTCACAAGAACAGTCGGCACGAATCCGTGGCGTCGCGATTTTGGATCGCCTCGTCGCCGAGGGAAACGTGTCTCCAAGCCTCTATGACGAGGTGCTAATGCACGCTCAGCGGACACAGTCGACTGCCGAAGAGGCGATTCTCCAGCTCGGACTCATGAGCGAGGCCGAGCTATTGAAGTACATCGCGACCCTCTACCGGACCCGGTTCGTCGGCTCCGACCGGCTTGCCAAGGCGGCGGTCGACCCGCAACTCCTGAAGAAAGTACCTCGGAAGCTCGCCAAGCGGCTCACCGCCTTCCCGATTCTCTATGAGAAGCGGAGCCGGACGCTGTCGGTCGTCGCCGCAGACGTCACCGATGACGACGTGCGTCAGCAGATGCAGTTTGCGACCGGCGCGCGAGACGTGAAGGTCTACGTTGCCCGCGAGGCTGCCATTCGAGCCGCGATCGCCAAGCACTACGACCAAGACCATCGAGCGTTCGAGATGGTGCTCAGCGGCGCCTCTTCGCGGCAAGTCCGAACGTCTTGCGAATCGGAGCCCGTTCCCGGTTGGGGCCAGGTCTTCGAGGAGAAGGATGGGCTCCTGATCCAGCGTGCGGGGGCCCCATCGGTCGGGACGGAGGAGCCGGCGAACGACCAGTCAACGGAGCCCGAGTCCGAGGAGCCGCCGCCGCAGACGCAATCGAGGGTTACGGCCGGCCAAACGCTGATCGAACAACTGTCAGCGCCGGCGCAGGGTGACGATCTCACCGTCGACCCCGAGGTCTACCTCGAGACGCTGGGCGTGCTCGTAACGCTGATCGAGCAACTCAGCCGCGACCGCGGGGGACACTCCATGCGCGTCGCACGCATTTGCCAACAGGTTGGCGAGCGAATTCGACTCACCAAGGCGCAGGTGCAGGGCATCTTGATCGCCGCCTACTTGCACGACGTGGGCGTCTCCGCCGATTCGCACGTCACGCCGTTCGACGTGGCACTTGACGCAGCGAAGCGCGACGTGGCTCGGCGAATCTATACAGCACCCACCCGGCTTCTCGAATCGGTGGCTCTGCCCGCGATCGCGGTCGATGCGCTTCGACACCGCTACGAGCGCTTTGATGGGAAGGGCTTCCCGGAGCGGCTGAGTGGCAAAGACATTCCGCTGGGTGCACGCGTCCTCGGGGTCGTCGAGAGCTACACCGACCTAACGCAGAGCACCGAGAACGCCCTTGGCAGGCGCGTCACCGCGGAAGAGGCGTGCGATGCGCTCGAGCCTCATAAGGGAACGAGCTTCGATCCAGCCGTCGTCGATTGGCTACGACACATCGTCCTCGACGACGGGATGCAGTCGCAGATTTTGTCGGCGCGCAACCGAGTGCTGATCGTCGATCCGGATCCAGAGGAAACAGCCGTGCTCGAGGTACAGTTCGCCGGTCAGGGTTACGAGGTCGCGATCGAACGCTCGGTCGAGGGCGCGCTTCGGTGCCTCGACGCCGAGACGTACGACGTGGTCGTGAGCGAGGTACACTTGGCCGACGGCCAAGGTTTCGACCTGCTGCGGCGCATCCGGGAGAGCGCACACGTCAAGGTGCCGTTGATGTTCGTCACGTCCGAGCGCGCCCAGTCCTCCGTCGACCGCGGACTCGAGCTCGGGGCAGCCGACTACGTGGTGAAGCCGGCGTCCGCGGCTGTCGTCGTGGCAAAGGCGAGTCGAGTCATCGCCGACAGCCGTACCAAAAAGCCCGGCGGGCGCGGGGTGTCTGGCTCGCTGCAAGAGATGTCGCTTCCCGATGTGATTCAGATTCTCGGCAATGGCCGCAAGAGCGGGCGTCTCAAGGTGAGTAGCGGGACGCTGCGGGGTGAGCTGATGTTCCAGGAGGGGTTGATTCACGACGCGCGGTTCGGCGACCTCGGCGGGGCCGAAGCGGTCTATCGGATCCTTCGCCTCGTGGAGGGTGATTTCGAGCTCGAACCGGATACGACGCCCGTCGAGGACGTCATCGGGATTCCGACGCACCATCTGTTGCTCGAAGCGATGCGCCGGCTCGACGAAGAGCAGCGGTAGCACCGCCCAGGTGTTCAGCGGGCCGCTAGTTTGAGCCCGCGACGGCCTGGGATATGCTGCAGAGGTGCGCTTGTGCCATCAGTGCGGCGCGTCGGTAGAAGTCGACGCCCGCTTTTGTTCCGCCTGTGGGGCCACCTCGGACGAGCCCGAGGGAGGCGGGGCCTCGGATCCGCTCGTTGGTCGAGTCGTTGGTGGGACCTACTTGTTGCAGGAGGTCGTGGGCGTTGGCGGCATGGGGCGCGTCTACAAGGCGGAGCAATCGACGCTTGGGCGCACCGTTGCGGTCAAGGTCATCCACCCGCATCTCCTCGGCGACGAGCAGACGGTCGCGCGATTCTACCAGGAGGCTCGGGCCTCCAGCCGACTGAACCACCCAAACAGCGTCAGCATCATCGACTTCGGTCGAACCGACGACGGAATCCTCTACCTCGCGATGGAATTCTTGAGCGGCAAGGACTTGGCTCTCGTGATGCACGAGGAGGGGCCGCTCGAGGTGGGGCGGGTGTGCAACATCTTGGCCAACACGCTCGACGCGCTCGGCGAAGCGCACGAGCTCGGCATCGTGCACCGCGATCTGAAGCCTGAGAACATCATCCTGCGTCCACTCAGGTCGGGAGACGATTTGGTAAAGGTCGTCGACTTCGGCCTCGCTACGATTCTCGGCAGGGAAAGCTCGATCACGAAGCCAGGGTTGGTGTGTGGTACCCCGGATTACATGTCTCCCGAGCAGGGGCGCGGCGACGGTGTCGATGGCCGGGGCGACATTTACGCGCTCGGCGTTGTCTTGTTCGAGCTCTTGGTCGGCCACTTGCCGTATATCGACGACACGCCAACACGAGTCGTGTTGAGGCATCTCAACGATCCGGTTCCCGACCCGCGCGTCGCTAACCCCGGCCGAAACATTCCTGAACGTCTCGCGGAGGTGACGATGAAGGCGCTCGCCAAGGACGCCAACGATCGCTACCAACTCGCCCGAGACATGCAGTCTGCGCTGCGCGGGGCTCTCGAAGATTTGCGCGTGAGTCGCACGTCGGCCACGCCCTGTCCGAACTGTGGCGCTGCCGTATCTCTCGCCCAGAACTTCTGCGGAGAGTGCGGGGCGCGGATCGCGGGCCCCGAACCTGCTCTTGGGGGGCAACCGCTCGCTTCGTCCCTCGTTCTACCCGCCGCTCGGTTCGCAGCGAACGTTCGTGGGGCGTGAGGACGAACTCGGCCTGATTCGCGAGTATCGACACGCAGCCGCGCAGGGCGCGCATTGGGTTCACGTCTTTGGCGAACCCGGTGTCGGCAAGACGCGATTCCTCACCGAGGTCGCCGAGGTGGCGGCCGCCGAAGGTGACCTCGTCATCGGGGCGGGTGCGCATCCGACCGGCGCGCCGGTTCCCTACTCCGCGATCCGAACCATTCTGGCCGAGCTTCTCGAGGTCGACGGTTCAGAGCTGGGGAGGATGGCTGACCGCAGGGACGAGCTTGGTTCGGCTCTGGCGGTTGCAGGCGTGGATGAGGTGATGAACCCCGCAGGATTGCTCGGCGGCGACGGCCGGTCTCGAACGGGGGCTGTGGCCGAGGCGCTGGCCTGCGCGGTGCGTCGCGCCCGGGGGCGCGCATCGAGTGGCCGCGTGATGTTGATCATCGATGATCTTTCGTATTGCGACGGACTCACACAGCGGACGGTCATCGAGCTGGCGCGCGTGTTAGGCAGCGAGCCCGTGCTCTTGGTCACCGCCGGCGACCACAATCGCGGCGTGCTCGCCAACGAAACCATCCACCTCGACGGACTGGACTCCGAGGAAGCAGAAAGATTTTTGGCGGGGTCGTTCCATCTTCGTCTGGTGTCCGGGCTTCACAAGCTCACCGAGGCGGTCGGCGGCAGCGTTCTGCCATTGCACCTAGAGCAGCTCGAGGCGCTCGGGGTTTCTCCGGACGATGGCCCACCGCCTCGGTTGGCTGACGCAATTGCCCAGCGTATCGAGCGAGCCGATGTCGATGCGCAACGCTTGCTTCAATCCGCCGCGGTCCTCGGCCGAACCTGCGACCTAGACGCGCTTCGCGCCGTTTCGGGGGACGACGAGTTGACGGGCCTCGATGAGCTGTCCGGAAGCTCACTCGTTGTGCTCGATGGCTCGCAGGTGAGCATCGTCCATCCGTTCATTGCAGATCTAGTCGAGGCGTCGATTCCTGCCGAGGCGCGCCGCCAACTCCATCGCCGTGCCTACGAGGTATTGAGCGATCTGCGGGCGCCACAGGAGGTTCGCGCCGCGCACGCCTTCCGTGGGGTAGAACCGGTGACGAGCTTGGTCGTGCTCGAGAAGGCGGGCGACGCGTCGATGGCTAGGGGCGACCATCTCGGCGCGGTCCTCGAGTATCGCCGCGCTCTCGAGCTTGCTCGACGCGAAACGTTGGAGAGTGGAGACACCGTCTACGATCGCGCGATTGCGACGTTTAGCCGGAAGCTCGGCGAGGCGCTCGCGCGTTCCGGGGATGCGGCGGGCGCGGACGGCGTGCTGCGGGAAGCGATCGATCTGACGGTGCCCAACAGCCCCGATCGCGCGAAGATGTTGCTGTCACTCGGACGCATCGCCGCACGTCGCGATCGCCCTCGGGATGCGATGCGCCACTTCGGCCAAGCGCTCGAGTTGGTCGCCGGGGTCGAGCCCTCGGTCGAATCTCATCTACAGGTCGCCATCGGACGCATCCGGCGAATCGAAGGCGACCCGCACCATGCGGCCAACGCGTATCGCCGCGCGCTCGAGCTCTTCGCCGAAATCGGCGCCACTGCAGACACCGTGACCCGGACCCAACTCGAGCTCGCGGATGCGCTGACCGCGGCGGGCGATCACGAAGGTGCAGCTTTGCAGCTCGGGGACATCGATCGGGACGGTCGGGCCAACGGCGCCACCAGCATGGTCGCCCGCGCGGTCGGCATGTTGGGGTCGATCGACGAGCTGGCTGGCAGGGCCCGCGACGCCCAGGTTCGCTACGAAGAAGCCGCTTCCCTCGCCGCGCAGGCTGGCGACGCCCCCGGCTACCGCCGTTGGCTGTCAGCGAGCAAAACGCTCCGAGCCAGCATCTAACACTCTGCTATGCTTCGCCCCATGCGGCGCTGTTGGTGGATCTGCGTTCTGACTGCTTCGTTTGGCTGCGATACGCTCGGTCAGTTCAGCACTGGGGATGCGGACATCTACCGCGGTGAGATCGCCGGCATCTACGATCCACTGAACTGCCCCGCCGGCATTGACTGCTCGTTCATTCGCCGAACCTTTCCGTCCGGGGTGACCTTGGACCTCACGTTCGATCCCGAGCAGCAGTACGAGAATCCGGGCACGATCTCGACGAGCGGCGAGTCTTGTGGCCCCACGTTCACCAATGCCCCTTTGCTTCCAATTCCGGCCCTCGCCCATGATCAGCTCGGCCTCTACGAGTTTCCGGGCGGCGGCAGGATTCGAAACTACATGTTTGTCGTTCGTCCCGAGACCGGCCCGCTTGCCGGGCGAGACGCGATGGTATTCTTGTCGCTCCTCCGCGGAGGCGACATCGAGGTGCGAGTCGTTGCCGGTCCCGGGTTGGTCATTTGCGATCCGGCGGACTGCGCCACGATCGATGCGGGCCAGTGCGACTATTTCGGTGTGTTTGGGCTTCATCGGGAGCCGCTTTGATGCGCGTGCTCGGGATTGAGAGCTCGTGTGACGAAACCGCCGCGGCGCTGGTCACCGAAACGGGAGAGGTGTTGGCGGATGTCATAGCGAGCCAGATCGCGATGCACGGGCCCTACGGCGGCATCGTCCCCGAGCTCGCGTCGCGTGCGCACATGCGGGCGATCATCCCCGTCATTCGCGAGGCCCTTGCTGGCACGGCGGGCGGCCTCGACGGCATCGACGCGATCGCGGTCACGCAGGGTCCCGGCTTGGTGGGCTCGCTCTTAGTGGGCGTACAAGTCGCCAAAGCATTGGCGTGGAGCCTTGGAAAGCCTCTCGTCGGCGTAAACCACTTGGACGGCCATCTCTTAGCGGTGTATCTGCGCCGGCCGGGCGAAGACGAGCCGCAGGGCGGGCCCGAGATGCCCTATGTGGGGTTGCTCGTGAGCGGGGGGCACACGGCGCTCTACCGCGTCGAAGCCTTTGACGACATCGTGCTCCTCGCGCAGACCCGCGATGACGCGGCTGGCGAGGCTTTCGACAAGGCAGGCAAGCTTCTCGGCCTCGGGTATCCCGGCGGGCCGCCGATCGACCGGTTGGCCGCCCGCGGAGACGCGGCGGCCTTTTCGTTTCCGCTTCCGATGGCGTCGCGGAAGATCCTCGACTTCAGCTTCTCGGGGCTCAAGACCGCGCTGGCGCGTCACGTTCAAGGGCACGGTGTCCCGGACGACGAGCAGGAGCTCGCCGACCTGTGTGCTTCGTTTCAGGGCGTCATCGTCGAGAGCCTCGTTCGGAAGTCGATCCTCGCGTGCAAGCAAGAGGAGCTCGATCAGCTGGTCATCACCGGCGGCGTCGCAGCGAATCGCGGGTTGCGCGCTCGCGCCAAGGAGGTGTGTGAAGTCAACGGGATTCGCCTTTTTGTGCCGCCTCCAATTTCGTGTACCGACAACGCCGCGATGATCGCAATGGCTGCCGCGCATCGCTTGGCGGCAGGCGAGCAGGATGACCTCTCGTTTGCAGTCTATTCACGCGCCCCGGACCGGCGTCGCGGCAAATTCCGGCGAGATGGTTCACTCGTCCAGCGCAAGTCACGATAGGCGCCCGATGCCGGAGAGTGCATCCGAGCCCATTGTCTCACACTACGTCGAAGTGGCCCTTCCGGTTCCGCTTCGCAAGGTGTTCACGTACGACGTGCCGAGCGGCTTGAAGGGCGCCCTGCAGCGGGGCAGTCGCGTTGCTGTCTCTTTCAGCCGCCGAAAGCTCGCGGGATTCGTGGTGAGTGGCCGGGAAGACCTCCCCGATGGGGTGGCGCGCGCGCTTCCGGTCGCGGGGCTTCTCGAACCCGAGCCGGTGTTCACCCCCGAGCTGCTGCGGTTCTTGGACCAAGCGGCGAAGTACTACATGCACCCTCTCGGCGAGGTCCTGCGTGCTGCGGCCCCGGCGCTTCCTGCGGGCGCGATGCGTCGGCTGCGCGCCGACGGCTTTCTCGAACCTGCGGAGAATCTCCCCGGTCAGCGCGTCGCCCACCACACGACGTGGAAGGTGACGTCCACCGGCAAAGAAGCCGAGGGCATTCGATTGGGCGCGCGGCAACAAAAGCTGATGGGGCACCTCGCGAATCGCGAGTCGGTCTTGCTCGAGGAGCTTCGCGGAGAGCTCAAGGATCCCCGTACCGTAGTCCGGTCGCTCGCGGAGAAGGGCCTCGTCGAGTTTGAGGAGATTGAAGCGAGCCGTGATCCGTTCTTTCGTACTCCCGTGGCGCGGGACGAGCCGCACACGCCAACCGCGGCCCAGCAACTCGCGATCGACACCATCGGCGAGGCGATCCTGAAGCGTACGGGCGAGGCGTTCCTCCTGCATGGGGTGACCGGTTCGGGCAAGACCGAGGTGTACCTTCGCGCGATCGACGAAGTGCGCAAAGCGGGTCGTGGTGCGGTGTTGCTCGTGCCGGAGATTGCGCTCACACCCCAGCTCGTCGGACGTTTCCGCGCCCGCTTCGGTGACGACATCGCGGTTCTTCACAGCGGTCTCACGGCGCGTCAGCGCGACGACGCCTGGCAGGCGCTTCGACGGGGGCGAGTACAGGTCGCGATCGGGGCGCGATCTGCGTTGTTTGCGCCGGTCGCGGATCTGGGGTTGATCGTCGTCGACGAGGAGCACGACCCTTCGTTCAAGCAGGACGAGGGCTTTCGCTACCATGCTCGCGACATGGCGCTGCTCCGGGCGCAGTACGCAGGCGCGGTGTGCGTGCTCGGAAGCGCGACGCCTTCGGTCGAGACCTACCACCGGGCCAACGAGGGGCGAATCAGGTTGCTCTCTCTGCCCACGCGCGCCACCGGCGCCACGATGCCCGACGTCGAGATCGTCGACCTCCGCCGCCACCGAAGAGGCCCGACGGGGCATTCGCTTCTTTCCGGGCCACTTCATTCCGCGATCGGTCAATGCTTGGAGGCTGGTCATCAAGCGATCGTCTTCCTCAATCGCCGCGGCTTTTCGCCGAGCGTGCGCTGTGCCGCATGCGGGGCGGTGGCAGAGTGCCCCGCGTGCAGCGTCGCACTGACCGAGCACCGGGGGCAGGGCGCGCTTCGATGCCACTATTGCGATTTCCATCGGCCCGTCGCGATTCCCTGTGTGGCGTGCGGGAGCGCCGAGCACAAGCGGATCGGGGTCGGGACCGAACAACTCGAGAAGTCGATCGAAGAGAGCTTCCCCAAGGCGCGGGTCGCTCGGCTCGATCGCGACACGGCATCGGGGGATGGCGTCGAGGCGGTGCTCGATCGACTGCGCAGCGGCGAAGTCGACGTGTTGGTGGGCACACAGATGGTCACCAAGGGGCACGACATCGCAGCCGTGACCTTAGTCGGCGTCGCGCTCGCCGATCAAAGCCTCGCCTTCCCGGACTTTCGCGCCTCGGAACGCACCTTCCAGTTGCTCGCCCAAGTCGCCGGCCGCGCGGGCCGCGCCGACACCCCCGGCAAAGTCATTTTGCAAACCTACCAGCCCGATCACCCGGCAGTCCGCCTGGCCGCACAACACGACTACGAAAGCTTCTACGCGGAAGAAATCCGAGATCGCGAAGAAGTGGGCTACCCCCCCTTCGCCCGCCTAGTCAGCGTCCGCGTTCATGCCGGCGCCGAAGCCGACGCCCGCAGCGCGACACAACTCCTGGCCCACACCGCCCGCCAACACCAAGCAGTCAAGGACGGCGCAGTCCAAGTCCTAGGCCCCGCCCCCGCCCTCCTAGTCCGCCCAAGAGGCCGCTACCACTACCGCCTCTTGCTGAAATCCCCCGACCGAAAGCTCCTCCGTAACGTAACCGCCCTGCTAGCCGCCCGAATAGACCAAGGCCTCCCCCCCGCCCACGCCACCCTAGACATCGACCCCCTCTAGGAGATCGCGGCCACTCATTCGGCGGCTTCTTGCTTGTTCTGGCGGGACGATGCTCGAGCGGCATCTTCCGCCGCGAGGAAGCCAAAGGTCAGTGCCGGGCCAATCGTGCCGCCGGCCCCCGGGTAGGTTCGCCCCATCATCGACTCTGCCGAGTTGCCCGCGGCGTAGAGGCCTGGGATCGACTGACCATCTTCTTTCAGCACGCGGCTGTGCTCGTCGGTGACGAGGCCGCCTTTCGTACCGAGGTCGCCCGGATAGATCTGCACGGCGTAAAAGGGAGCGGTTTCGATCGGGCCGAGTGAGCAGTTCGGTTTCACTTTGGGGTCGCCGTAGTACCGATCCTGCGCGCTCCAGCCACGGTTGAAGTCCGGGTCTTCGCCTTTGACGGCGTACTCGTTGAAACGGGTGATTGCCGTCTTTGCGGTCGCTGCCGGAATTTTGAGTTGTTCACAGAGCTCGTCGAGGGTCTCGGCCCTGGAAAGGAAGTTACCGTCGCGATAGCGGCGTGGCAGTTGCTTGTCGGGCATGACTTTGCCGGGCGCCACCGGGCCCGCGATCGACGACTTGCGGTAGGTCGCATCGAAAATGTGGAACCAACGGGCGTCCGCAGCGCCGGTCTTGGCCACGTCGTCGTACATCCCGTTGACGACATCGATGTACGGCGCCGCCTCGTTGGTGAATCGTTTCCCGTCTTGGTTGAGGAACAGCCCGTGCGGCAGGCTCTTTTCGACGACCAGCACCCAGGAGAAGGGTGACTTCGGCACCAGGGACACGGGCGTCCACCAGGCTTCGTCCATGAGAGCAAGCGCGCCACCGGCGTCGCGCCCCATTCGAATTGCATCGCCGGTGTTCGAGGGAGCTCCGGCCGTCCATTCGGTGCTGACCGGATGCCGTTGATACTTCTGCCGCATCTCGAGATTTCGTGAAAACCCGCCCGCCGCCAGGACCACGCCGCGGTTGGCCTTCACTCGAAGCGTCTTGCTCTCCTTGTTGAGCACCGCGCCCACGACCCTGCCGCCTTCGAACACCAATTCTTCGACGCCCGTGTTGAGCCACGCGGGACGTTGCGTTCCTTGAGTGACAACAGAAGCCGGCCCGTCAGCGAGTTGCCCGCGCAAAGCTTGGTGTCCCGTCCCCAGCGCTTCCGCTTGAAGTAGCGCAGCATGTACAAGAACATCTGCCACGCCATGAACATCATCGTCGTGAAGCCAACGCCGATCGCGGCTTGTGCTTCCTTTGCGGTAATGCCGAACTTGCCGAGAATCTGGGATTGCGGGTGAGGCCGACGCAGCCGCATCAAGTCCTCCCGTAACTTCGCACCGTCGAACGGCAGCGGGTCCATCGAGCGGCCACCGGCACGCCCACCCGGCGCCTCCGGGTAGTAGTCGGTGTACTTTGCGAGAGGGATGTACCGGACGTGCGTCTTGTCGTGCAGATACGCGAGCACCCGCTTGCTCTCACGGATGTACAGCCACAACCGATCGTCGGGCACCTCGCCCTTGGTGATGTGCTTCAGATATTCGAAACCATCTTCGTCCGAATCGGCGATGCCTTCCCCCGCCATGCCGGGGTTGTTCGCGACCCAACAAACGCCGCCCGACATCGCCGTGTTGCCACCGTACAGCTCGCTCTTTTCGACGAGGAGAACGTCCAATCCGAGGTCATGGCCGCGTACGGCCGCTCCCATACCGGCGGCGCCGCTTCCCATCACGAGTAAATCTACTGTACGGTCCCACTCCGCCATTGAGGCGCTCCTTTGCTACGGGTCGGTTTGGAAAATAGAACATGTTCTAGCAAGGCAGCCCTGTCAAACGCCCTGCTTCTTGCGGTGGAGGGTGCCTGGCGCTAGAAAAAGCAAAGCTTTCCAAGGTGTTGAGCGGCCAGCCGCTCGGAGGTTTCACGGTGATTCGCCCGATACTCTTTTACCCAGACAAACGTCTCCGCGAGCCCGGCAAAGAGGTCGAGGTTTTCGACGCTGAGTTGCATCAACTGATCGAGGATATGGCAGAGACGATGTACGCAGCCCCGGGCGTCGGCTGGCCGCTCCGCAGCTCGGGATTTCGAAGCGCCTGTTCATCGTGGACGTCGCCACGGACGACGAGGAGCCGAGCGACCTTCGCGTCTTCATCAATCCGGAGATCATCGCCGCCGAGGGTGAGACTGTTTTCAACGAGGGCTGCCTCTCGTTTCCCCGGTATCCGCGAAGATATCGAGCGCGCCGAACGGATCACGGTCAAAGCGTTCGACAAAGACGGCAAGCCGTTCGAGCTCGACGCCGAAGGGCTGTTGGCGATCGCCATTCAGCACGAAACCGATCACCTCAATGGCGAGCTCATGATCGACCATCTCAGCGTGTTGCGCCGCCGGTTGGTGCACCGCGCGATGACCAAACGAGCCGCGGCCGACGCCGCGCAGTGACGGCCTGTGCGGACCATTTTTTTCGGCAGCCCCGACTTTGCGGTGCCTTGTCTCGAGGCGGTGCACGACATTAGCGAGGTCGCTGTCGTGGTCTCTCAGCCGGACCGGCCAGCGGGCCGTGGGCTTGCCATGCGACCGCCCGCCGTGAAGAAGCGCGCGCTCGAGCTGGGACTCGAGGTGTGGCAGCCCACCAAGGTCCGAACGGCCGAGTTCGCAGAGAAGCTTCGAGCCCTCGAGGCGGACGTGGCGGTCGTGGTGGCGTACGGTCGGATTGTCCCGCGCGCGGTGCTCGATGCGCCCACAGCCGGTTGCGTCAACGTTCACGCCTCCTTGCTTCCGCGCTGGCGCGGCGCGGCCCCGATTCAATGGTCGATCGTCCACGGAGACGAGGAGACCGGCGTCACGTTGATGCAGATGGATGAGGGCATGGACACGGGGCCCTATCCTCGCGACCGCGTCGACACCCATCGCACCGGGACGACGACGCAGCGACGCTGAGCGATCGCCTTTCGAAGATGGGGCGCCCGAGCTCCTGCGCGAACAGCTACCTCGTTACGTTGCCGGCGACCTCACTCCGCAGCCGCAAGAAGAGGGCGCGGCGACGATGGCGCCCCTCCTGAAAGAAGGATCACGGTCGCATCGACTGGAACAAATCGGCTCGAGCGGTGCATAATCAGATCCGCGGCATGAATCCTTGGCCTGGCGCACATACGGTTCTCGGAGAGCGACGCATCAAGGTGCACCGTACCCTCGCATCGACGCTCGATCCCGAGGGGGCGGCCCCCGGTCAGGTCATCGCGCTCGATCCGGAAGGCATCCTCGTCGCGTGCACCGAGGGCACCCTCGAGATTCAGGAGCTGCAGGAGAGCGGCCGCAAGCGAGTCGACGCGCGTTCGTTTGCGAGCGGGCGCGGGGTCTGCGGTCGGCGATCGGTTTTCGAACGGAGGGCCCGACGCATGAAGATCTACACGAAGACTGGGGATACGGGCGACACCGGTCTCTTTGGCGGAGCCAGGGTGTCCAAAGCCTCGCCCCGGGTCGAAGCGTACGGCGAGGTCGACGAGCTGAACAGCGCCGTAGGTTGGGCGCGCGTGGCGGTTTCGAATGCAGACCTCGACGAGCTCCTCAATCAGATTCAAAACGATCTATTCGAAGTGGGCGCGGAGCTTGGCTCGACCGAGGACCGCAAGAAGAAGAGCGCGATGCCACTCATTGCCGAGCCCCAGGTCGAGGCGCTCGAACGGGCGATCGACAAGTACGAAGAAGGGCCCGCCGGCGCTCACGTCGTTCGTCCTGCCGGGCGGCAGTGAAGGCGCGGCGCGGTTCCACCTCGCGCGGTGCGTGTGTCGACGCGCCGAACGTTCGCTCGTGGCGCTCGGTGCGCAGGAGAATCTTCGCGGGGAGCTATTCCGATACGTAAACCGCCTGAGCGATCTGCTCTTCGTTCTGGCGCGCTACGCCAATCACGTGGCTGGCGTGGAAGACATTCCCTGGAAGGGGCAGGGCGGCTAGGGGAACGTCGTCCGGGTCGAGCGCGAAGTCCCGTGTCCCGACCCGTCCGTCCGCGAGCACGTCGCCGGGCAGATCGAGGCCCCTCTCGGATTTCCTCGATCGCCTCGTACAGCACCGCTCGCTCGGCCAATAGCTGACGGATGGTCGTCGACCCCCACTGGCGCTTCACTGCGGATTCTGATCGAGGTCCACGTGCGCCGGACCAGTTCGAGATAGACCAACGCCAGCGCGCCGCCGAAGGCGCCGATCAGGAAGGTCGTGACGCCAGCGGCCCATGGCGCGCGAGGTATCCCCGTGAACGAGTTGTGTAGCTCGATCTGGCCCAAACCGACCAGTAGGGCGGCCGTCACCCATGCGAGCGGGAACAGGACGAGGCCGGCGAGAAGCTTCACCGTGGCAGTGTCTTTGTACTGCTTTGAGGCCACGCGGGAGATGAAGTTGGTTAGGAAGTAGGGCGCCGCGTTAATCAGCGACCCCAGCACGAGGACAGGGGGAAACACCAAGAACACGACTGCTGCTTGAGCCGTCAAGATGATGGGCAGCCACTTGGACTCGATGGGCGGGGGCTTGTCGAGGTCGTCGTCCTCGAGCTTCACCTCGAGGAGCGCCTGGTCATAGGCCGCTACCCGATCGAGCAACGCCTGCACGCGGTCGGGCTCGGTTTGCAGGCGCGCGAAGTAGGCCTTCCAGACCCTTGCCATCCCCAACGTGCGCTCCACCATGTTCGGGGCCCTGAGGCTAGCGCCGCTCGCTTGGCCCGTTCTGCTCGCATGAGCGTCCGCACGCGGTTCATCAGTTGGTTGAGCTCCCAGCTTTCGGTCGCGTGAGTGACCTCCTGGAGGACGGGTTCGAGCACTTGCATCAGCTCGCCGCTCCGAGTGCGTAGCGCCTCGGCATCGTCCTCGGGAATCGGCGCCAACAGCTCGTGCGGAAGCTCCAGCGGCGCATGGAACTCGACGAGGGCGTCCGAACGGAAGGCGGTCTTGTTGTCGTAGTGAAGTCCGACCGGGACGATCACCGGAGGAACGCCATTCTCGTCGCAGAGTTGCTTGGCACGGTAGTACAGCCGCGCGGCACCGGTCTTGAGCTCTTGAAGAAACGGATCGTCGTGGCTGACCCCTTCCGGGAACAACGCCGCGAATCCACCATCGCACACCGCTTGCGCCATCGCGTCGAGGCTCTGCCGGTTGCCTTTTCGTCGCGCCTCGTCGTCGGCATTCTTCAGATCGGACGCGCGATAGATGGGGACGGTGCCGAGCGCGCGCATGAGGCGCCCCACGAAGGGCCACTTGAACAGCCCATGACGGGCGCCAAACACGACCCGGCGGGGGAAGCAGCTGATGATGAGTGCGGGATCGACCAGCCCGTTGGGATGCCACGCGATCAAGATCCCCGCCGCCCGTCTCGGGGAACGTGCTCCAGCCCGCTCACCTCAACGCGACGAAAAAACAACCCGACGAGAAAGCGCACGACACGTACCGCGTTGCTCCGAGTAACCTCCATCCCCCGATACTATCCCGAGCAAAAGGGGGCTGTCCCCTTTTTCCAATACGCGCTAGAGACGGCGGGATATGAGGTTCGTGATTGCTTTGATGTTGTCGGTCGTGCTCGTCCTTCTCGGCTCGGCGTGCAGCAAGAAGACAGAGGACGTCGTCGAGGAGCCTAATCCCGTGCCCCCGACGCCCGCAGTCGTCCCTCCTGCCGAGTTTGTCGGCACGGAGGTCTGTGCTTCCTGCCACGAGAGCGAGCACGCAGACTGGGCGGGCTCGCACCACGACCTTGCGATGCAGAAGGCGACGCCGGAGACCGTGCTGGGCGACTTCGATGACGCCAAGGCGAAGTACTACGAGGAGACGGTACGGTTCATCCGCGACGGTGATTCGTTTGCGGTCGAAGCGCTAGGGGCCGATGGGAAGCGCGCGCGCTTTGCTGTGATTTACACATTCGGGATTGAACCGCTTCAGCAGTATTTGGTCGAGGTCGAGCCCGGGCGTCTGCAGTCGTTTCTCTTTCGCTTGGGATACGCGCCCAAAAGGGGCAGGGTGGCCAACGTTGGTTTCACCTGCAGCCAGACGAGTACGTCGAGCCTGGTGATCCGCTCCACTGGACCGCGCCGAGCTACAACTGGAACTACGCCTGCGCCGACTGCCACTCGACGGCCGTGAAGAAGAACTATGATCGCGCGTCGAAGCGCTACTCGACCGAGTACTTCGAGATCAATGTCGGCTGTGAGGCGTGCCATGGGCGCGGCTCGCGCCACGTCGCGCTCGTCGAAGCGAAGGCGAAACGCCGCCCTTTCGATACCGGCTTCAGCCGCCGCCTCCCGGCGCCGGAGACATCGGAAAGTGGTCGTTCGTCGAGGGTGGCGACATCGCCGTGCTCGCCACCTCCCAGCCGAGCGACGAGCTCGCGTCTGTGCCCCTTGTCACTCCCGTCGCGCCGACCTGGGCGGGGCGCGCGCTGGCTATCACGACCGCTACCGCCTCGCGGTGCTCGATGAGGCGCGCTACTTCGACGACGGCCAGATCGAGACGAGGTCTACGTCTATGGCTCGTTCCTGCAGAGCAAAATGCACGCGGCGGGCGTGGTTTGCAGCGATTGCCACGACGGGCACAGCACGAATCTCCGAGCGGAGGGCAACGCGTTGTGCACACGCTGCCACAAAATCGATATGTTCGACGGACCACAACACCACTTTCACCAGCCCGGATCGCCCGGCAGTCGTTGCACGGACTGCCATATGCCGGAGCGCACCTACATGCTGATCGACGATCGCGCGGACCACCGCTTCGGGCTTCCGCGTCCCGCCTTGGCCGCAGCGATCGGGGCACCGGATGCTTGCACCGGTTGCCACACGAACAAGAGCCCCGAGTGGGCGGAGGGTCACATCGAGCAGCACTTCGAGACGCGTGCCAACGATACGTTTGCCGAAGTGCTTCACGCAGCGCGCATGCAACGGCCGGAGGGTGAGCCGGGCCTCGTCGAGCTCGTCGCGATCGGTACAGCGCCCGCCATCGTGCGGGCGACTGCACTACTCGAGCTCCGCAACCTCGCTTCCTCGGCACTCCCCGCCTTGTTGATGCGCGCTGCGCATGACGCGAGTCCCATCGTCCGCCGCACCGCAGCCGTTGCCGCGCGTGAGCTTCCT
>PVMK01189069.1_pt1 | contig 41249 bp, 54 predicted proteins | sample 1853481 | NCBI WGS metagenome assembly PVMK01 (sample SAMN08533507, study PRJNA380276) | Marine sediment metagenome, whole genome shotgun sequencing project.
GAGGGATTAGATGGTGCAATTGAGAGAGGATTGCAAAATAGAAAGACAGGAGCAGATGCTGTGTTTATTGAAGCACCTAGATCAATTGATGAAATGAAACAAATTGGAAAATCAATCCATGCACCATTAGTTTCATTTCATCAATTGATCTAGGTGCTTCAATAAACACGGCATCTGCTCCTGTCTTTCTATTTTGCAATCCTCTCTCAATTGCACTATCTAATCCCTCGGTTGCACGTGCATCAGTTCTTGCTACAATTATGAAGTCCTTGTTTTGTCTTGCATCAATTGCCGCACCAAGTTTTTCAGTATATTCTTCTTGTGAGATGACTTCTTTTCCTTGCATATGACCACACCTTTTTGGCCATCTTTGGTCTTCTAGAAAAATTCCAGAAGCTCCTGCAGCTTCTAGTTCTTGTACTAATTTCCAAACACTTAGAGCATTACCATATCCTGTATCTGAATCAACAATTACTGGAACTGAAACTGCTCGACAGATTCTTCTTGCATTATCTACAGTTTCTGTCGCTCCAATAAATCCATAATCAGGCATTCCAAACAAAGTAGCTGAAGTACCATAACCTGTCTGAAACATTGCCTCAAAACCAACTTTTTCTGCAATTTTAGCACCAATTGCGTCATAAACTCCGGGAATAACAATTGGCTTTTTTGACTTTAGCATTTTCTTGAGATTTGTCATATGATGAACTTGGTTCAGGATTATTTATGATTTAGACCTTTAATTTTGTAATATTTTAGAAATTAAACACTAGTCTTCCTTTGAAGTGTTAACAAGTCTATCGACTATTTGTGAAAAGACAACCTCCCTCAGCGTCTAGAAAATGGGTTATAGCCTAAGTCAAATGATATGGCTTTTGATAGATATTGTTTAAGATTCTAATCAATTCATAGGATTATGATATTAAGAAGACTTGAGAATCACAACAACCTAAAATCTCTAATCTCCACATTGGATATTTGGCAAACAATCTTATCTAATAACCGATGATAAAAAATACACATGAAACGAATTATGGTATGTTTGGATGGCTCTAAAAATTCTTTGAGAGGATTAGATGAAGGTATTAAACTTGCAAAGATTTCAAATGCAGTAATTATTGGTATCCATAGTTTTACTAGGCATGGAATTTTTACTGCTGTTCATTCACCAAAAGTCAAAGAAGAGGAGTGGACAAATGAAGTCAAAGGTATTATGTATACTGCAAGAAAAAAAGCAGAGCAAAAAGGAGTAGACTTTGAAGGAGTAGTTTTGGCAGGCCATACAGCTGGTTATGATCTTGTAACATTTGGAAATAACCCAAAAAATAAAATTGATCAAATTGTGATTGGCGCACGAGGAATGGGGTTTCCAAAGGAATTATTCTTTGGTAGTACATCTAATTTTATTTTACACAAGTCAAATCCTCCAGTAACTATAGTAAAATAGAATATTCTCTTTTTAAATATGAATATAGACTACAACTAGAAATTTTTCACATTTTTAATTCTTCCCAAAAAGTAATTTAAAATTCTTTAATTTTAGAAAAATTATCTTTACCAGAAAGTAGACTTATTCAATTTTAATCTGTTTTACTTTCTTTTTGGATTTTTGATTGTTTATTTTTTTAAGTTCGTTTTCTAGAAATGTTTTATATTTTCTAGTTTCTTCATCAGTCATATGTGTGATGTTAGAACTTATGATTGAACCCATACTGAAAATTTTCTCTAGCAAATCCATTGCAACAAATCTTCCAACATTTCCTAACCTAAAGAGAACATCTAGCTGTGTTTTGACAATATCGTTAATCTTGTCAACATCTGCTGCAGTGTCTGAGCCTTTTTTTGTTAATTGATACCTTCCATCTTTGGTCTCTTCTACCATTCCTTCATCTAGCAATCTTCCTAATAATGGATAGATCAATCCTGGTGATGGTTTCCAAATCCCGTTGCTCTGCTCAACAGCATAGTCTATGATCTCTTTCCCAGTTCGTTTTTTTTCCTTTAATAATTCAAGAATAAAGTATCTTGAAAATCCTCTAGGGACGGAACTTCCAACTCTTTGAAACCACTCTGAAATCATCACTAGTGATATCACTAGTGATATATATTAACAAATTGGCCCTGACTCATTATTACATATTTAACCCACCTTCCAAATAGTCAGTCTAAATGGTAGGGTCTATCGAATTTGATTTGATTATTTGTGGTTCAGGCTTGGCTGGCTTGAGGGCAGCAATTGAGGCTGCACGGAAAAATTCCAAGATAAAGATTGGAATTGTCTCAAAGGTTCAGGTAATGCGTTCTCACTCAGTATCGGCAGAAGGCGGAACTGCAGCAGTTCTTTTCGAGGATGAGGGAGACACAATTGAATCTCACATTTATGATACCGTAAAGGGTAGTGATTTTCTTGCTGACCAAGATGTTGCCCAACGATTATGTGAAGAAATACCAAAAGAGATTCGTCAACTTGACCACTGGGGAATGCCATGGTCAAGAAGAAAAGATGGAAAAATTGATCAAAGGAACTTTGGCGGTTATAGTTTTCCAAGAGCTACTTATGCATCTGATAAAGTTGGATTCTTTGAAATGCAAACACTGTATGATACTTGTCAAAAATTTGAGAACATTGAATATCTCAATGAATGGTTTGCAACATCTATTATTCATGATGGAAATAAATTCATGGGACTTACAGCAATAGAAATTTCGTCAGGTAACTTTTATCAAATTAAAGGAAAAGCCCTAATTATTGCAACAGGCGGAGCTGGAAGAATCTATAGCTTTTCAACTTATGCGTTGTCATCAACTCCTGATGGCTTAGATATGGCGTATCGAGCAGGTATGGCACTAAAAGATATGGAATTTGTACAATTCCATCCTACTGGAATAATGCCATCTGGCATATTGATCACAGAAGGTGCAAGAGGTGAAGGAGGATATTTGCTCAACAACAAGGGGGAACGTTTTATGAAAAAATATGCAGCTGCAAAAATGGAACTAGCTCCACGTGATATTGTTTCAAGAGCTATTATGACTGAAATCAATGAAGGTAATGGATTCAAACATGAAACTGGTGTTGATTGTATGAAACTTGATTTGAGACATTTAGGTGATGAAAAAATTAAAGAAAAACTAGGAGGAATCAGAGAAATCTCTATCAAATTTTCCGGCATGGATCCTGCAGAAGAGATTCTTGATGTCAGACCAGTTTGTCATTATATGATGGGTGGAATCCATACTGATATTGATGGAGCAACAGAATTGCAAGGTGTATGGGCTGCAGGTGAGGCTGCATGCAATGGCGTTCACGGCTCAAATAGACTTGGTGCAAACTCCACCTCTGAATGTATTGTATGGGGGAAAATTACGGGAAATCTTGCAGTTGATTACATTGAAAAAAATACAAGCTCAAATCCTTGGCCTCATCATTTAGTTACCCTAGAAGAAAAGAGAATTTACGATGGAATCTTTAGAGGAAATGGAGATGCAAATCCATATGAGATCAGACAAGAATTAACTGACACTATGAATGACAAAGCATATGTTTACAGAAATGAAAAAGATCTTGTTGAAGGATTAAAAAAGATGCGTCAGCTAAAAGAACAAACTTGGAAACATGTAGATGATAGTGCAAAAGAGTACAACACTAATTTTATCAATGTTATGGAGCTTGATTCTATGATTCGAACTGCAGAAATTGTTCTAATAGGGGCCATCAATAGAAAAGAATCACGAGGAGCTCATGCAAGAACTGATTATCCAAAACGTGACGATGCAAACTTTTTACATCACACACTTGCGTATTATGATCCAAAAGAACCTATCATGAAAACACATCCAGTAACAATTACAAATTACCAACCAGTAGAGAGGAAATACTAGATGGAACACCAAGACGAAAACAAAGAAGGAATTGGAGGGATGATTAATCCTCGGAGATATGGAATAGAACGAGTCGCATACTTGTTAATGAGATTAAGTGGATTAGGTTTACTTGCATATTTTATCGGCCATATTTATGAAACAAGCTCAATTTTAAAAGGACAAGTTGGATGGAACGAATTTTTAGAATTAACACAAACTAATGAAGGTCATGCTATTTTGGCTATTGTAATTGCAATGTGTGTTTTTCACACTGTAAATGGAATCCGGGTAATGCTTGGACATGGAGGAGTTGGGGTAGGAAAACCTGCAAGACCTGATTATCCATATGACCCTGCATCTCAAAACGCCAGGCACAAGATAGGTATCTATTCAGCAATAGTTTTGGCAGCAATCGCAATGATGTATGGTCTTGCAGTAATGTTTGGTGAATAAAATGAGAGAAAGCGTTATCATGAAAATCCATTATGGGACTGCTCTTGCTGCAGTTGCACTTGTTGCAGTACATGTTCTGATGCGTCTAACTCAGAGCTTTGCTGAATCTTTAGAATATGGAAATGTAATTGCAAACTATCAGTTCTTACCATATGCTGGAATGTTGGAAATAATCTTGATCCTATTATCAGTACATGGATTCAATGGATTAAGAGTTATTTTGCTAGAATTAAAACAAGGAAAAACATACGAAAAAGCAGTATCGTATGGTTGTCTAGCAGCTATGATAGGATTAATTGCCTATGGTTCACGAACAATAATAATGGTAAACATGGGGATGATATAGATGACACAAGTGCCCTAGTATCGCAGAAGAACAAGCATCAACACCACTTTCTTCAGCGAAAGTCAGTAACACTTCGTATTGCAAGATATAATCCAGAACATGATAGCGAAAGAAAATTTATGGAATTTACCATACCATACGAAAAATGCACCACTGTCTTAGAAGCAATCCTTGAAGTAAAGAAACATTTTGACCATTCAGTCGCAGTTCGTTACTCATGTCGACAAGCAACATGTGGTTCATGTGGAATGATAATTAACGGTAAACCTAGACTTGCTTGCTTTACCAAAATTAGCGAATTAGATTCTGATGTAATAACGGTTGAACCCATGAATAATTTTCCAATTATTCGTGATCTGGCAGTAAGATTTGAACGTCTCTTTGATACACATCATAAAATAAAGCCATATTTGATTCGTGATGATTCTGAAATTACTTCAAATGAAAAAGAATTTTTGCAGACTCCAGAGGAAGTGGAGCAATATATCCAATTTTCAAATTGCATAAAATGTGGATTATGTAACTCAGCATGTCCAACTATGGCTACAGACTCTTCTTTTGTTGGTCCACAGGCATTAGCTCAGGCATACCGATACGTTGCTGACAGCAGAGATAAGGGAAAGGATACAAGGCTAAAAATTATTGACGAGTCTCATGGTATATGGCGATGTCATTTTGCAGGTTCTTGCAGTCAGGTATGTCCAAAAGGAGTAGATCCTGCAATGGGAATTCAATTCCTTCGTGGTTATCTTTTAGGATTTAGAAGTTAACCAAGTTTTTTTGGATTTGGACTATTATTTACCTGATTGTTAATTTGCTCTGCCATAAAGTGATTTGAGACATTCACTTTAACGTCATCAATACCATCAACTGTCAAAAGGTTATCATGAATATCTTGACAGATTTTAAATCCAAATACTGCAGGACAGAATGGACTGGTTAAATGCAAATCAACTTTTACATTACTATCATTGATGTCTACTTCATCAATTAATTCTAATTCTGTAATGGTAGTGTTTATTTCAGGATCTACAATCTTTGATAGCTCATCGAAGATTTTTACTCGAAGATGTTTGATATCTTGACTCATGTGGGCAAAAGCGTCGATGCTATATATAACCATTCTAGAACCCTAGGTGATGTATCGTTCACGACTTGGAAACGATTTGAGCGATATCACCTTAGACTATGTATCCTCGATAGATGATGATTTTGAAATTATTTTATTTGATATTCTTGGGAGTCAAGCACACGTTTTGATGTTACAAGAAAATAAAATAATTACAAAAAATGATGCAAAAAAAATTCTAAATGCTCTGGATTCTCTAAAAAATAAAAAATTTGATTCCTCTTCAAATTCAGAGGATATTCATGAATTAATTGAATCACTTGTTATCAAAAAAGCTGGAATGACAAGTGGAGGAAAAATGCATACCGCAAGATCTCGAAATGATCAAGTTACATTAGATATTCGAATGAAAATAAGAAATGACATTAACATTCTTTGTAATTGCTTGCTTGATACTATTGAGGCTCTTGTATCTTTGGCAAAGAATCATCAAAAAACAATCATGCCACTTTACACCCACTTACAGCAAGCTCAGGTCGGATTATTCTCTCATTATCTTTTGGCCCATGCAGATGCTCTATTTCGAGACTTTGAGCGTCTATATGATGCATATGTTCGTGTAAATGAAAGTCCCTTGGGTGCAGGACCTGTGGGTGGAACAAGTATTCCAATTGATAGGCATAGTACAGCAAAGATGTTAGGATTTAATGGAATTGTTGAAAATTCTATTGACGCAACGAGTACTCGTGATTTTGTTGCCGAGTATGTTGCAATGATTGCAATTTTAATGACTAATCTTAGTAAAATTGCTGAGGACTTTGTTCTTTGGTCAACTTCTGAATTCTCCTTCATTGAATTATCTGATGAATTCACCTCACCATCAAGTGTAATGCCTCAAAAAAAGAATCCTGATATTTTAGAACTAACAAGAGGAAAGACTGCAGAAATAATTGGAAACCTTACAGCAATTCTTTCTACTATCAAGGGACTATCTACAGGCTATGGACGGGATTTACAGCAAATCAAATCTTCAATTTGGTCTACATCAAAAACATCTATCAGTACACTATTGATTTTAAAATCAATACTTTTGACTTTACATGTAAATGAAAAACAAATGAAAAAAGCCACTGATTCAAGTTACTTGATTGCACTTGACATTGCAGAAAAATTAGTTTTAAAAGAAATTCCTTTTAGAACAACACATAAAATTGTTGGATCTTTAGTTCAACAAGCACACCATTCAAAAAAACCTTTGAATAAATTAACTTCTAATGAGATTAAAAAATCAGTAGAGGGAACAAAAGTTGATCCCAGCATTGTTTCAGAAATTATAAAATCTACCACAATTGTATCATCTTTAAGGGATAGAATTTCTTTTGGCTCATCAGGTTATGCTGAACAAAAACGAATGATAAAAGATCGTATTAAAAAAATCAATGATTACAGAACAAACATTACAAAACGAGAAAATGAATTATCTAACGCATTAGAAAGATTGGATGAAAAAATTTCAATTTTAATAAAATAACTATCAAAGTATTTCTTTTTTATTTATTTCATAATTTTAGATAGAAATCTGTGCCTGTAAATTATATTCTATTAGTTTTGTAAAAGGAAATATAATTTTTAATTGATTTATTTTCTATTTTTTTTGAAAAAAATCGCCAAATAATTCTGAAAATTCATTTTTTTTATTTTTGTATTATATTGAAATATTTTTATCAATAATTTACATGAAAGTAGCGGGTCTAGAGGGATTCGGACCCTCGACAACCGGATTAAAAGTCCGGTGCGCTACCTGGCTGCGCCATAGACCCACAAAGAAATTTGCTTAGAGTGTATAATTTAGTCTTTTACAAAATTTTTGTCACGACAGAAACTTTTAATCTAGGATTTTGATGAAAAGAAATTGTGCCCTTGTAGTATAGCCCGGTCTAGAATTCGGCCCTGTCACGGCTGAGACGCGTGTTCAAATCCCGCCGAGGGCGCCATTACTTTCTTATTTCTGAAAACACATCATCTAGAATTGCTGATTTGATGCAGCTATAAAGGAAACTCTAGTATCATAACTAAGATCAGCATCAAGAGAATCAAAATTTTCATCTAAAAGTAATCCACCAGCTTCTTTTACAATCAAATATCCTGCAGCAATATCTTGAACCCTAATTTTTTTCCTTAAATCAATAAAAATATCCATTAACCCACTCGCAAACATTGCCATTTCAAGGGCATTTGCACCAAAGTGCCTGGTGTGGTTATGTCGCTCAAATATGGGATGTAATTTTCTCATCAATTCTGGCGTCGCCCCTGATGTGTTAATTCCTACAATTTTATAGATGGGTTTTTTGTCGTGAACACGAATTTTTGTTTGATTCAAAAATGCCCCTTTATCTTTGGAAGCCCAATACATCTCTCCATTTGAGAGATTTGTAATTACTCCATCTGTGATAGAGCTTAGTCTATTTTCAGTAGCAAATGCAAGAGAGCTACAAAAAAATGGAACACCTCTTACAGAGTTGGCAGATCCATCTATTGCATCCATTATAACAAATCCCTTTGGATTTTTAGATAATTCTACTCTTCCACATTCTTCTCCTAAAACCACACATTCAAAATTAATCTCTTTTAGATAATCAAGTACCGTTTTTTCTGCAACAATGTCAATGTTACGAGAAATATCTCCACCTGCACCTATCCCAAAATCACCTGCAGCTTCTTCGGTTCCAGCCAAATCTTTTACATTTTCATAAATCTTTTTTGAAACTTCACGAAGAATATCTATTACTTCCACTGAAAATATTTTCTTTCTTCGTAATTTAAGTGAAGGACGTTTTTTTGATTTGAAAGCATAAATAACAATATTGACGTTGACCGGTGTGAGTGGAAAAGATCAATCTGTAACTAGCAAAGAAGCTTTGATGAGTACAAAACCTGGAAAACAAATCATGAAACAGGCATTATTCAAAAAAAAAGGTTACAAATTATTTAATCGCTACAAAGAAGAGACAGAAAAAGAATTTCCAAACTTTGCAGAAAGATTTGCTCAAGACCTTTACAAAGAAATTAGATCCGATTCCTCTCCAAATTCTACCCAACAGGCTTTTGGTGATGAAGTAGGTTCCACTGAAATTATTCTTCAATCAACCGAAATTAATCCCATACGATCAAAACTTGATGATATTGACGTTATCCGAGATAGAGTTGGTCGTATTCTTAATTCTAATTTTGTAAAAATGACATTTCCTGTCTTTAACGCATTATTTGATGGAGCGAATGAATATTTAGGAAACAAAAATGCTCATCTAAAACAAGACATTGTAGAGGGTCACATCTTAGCAATTGACCTAAGCGAACCAATGGATAGAATTGTGGACAAAGACGAGGATTTGGAGTATCTGGATGATTACAAATTGATGAATCCATATATTTTGAAATTAGCCAGAGATAAAATTTCTAAAGGCGGAGATACAGTTCTAAATGAATTTGAGGAAGGCTTCAAGGAGGCAAGAATTGGGCAATACCTTGATGAAGAATTAAAATCAAAACCAACACAGATTACAGAAGAAGAGATGACACTCTCTTACAAAAAGTATAGATCTGTAATGGGAACTGCCGGAAGAAACATGGCCCTTGCAGAACGACCCCTAGGAGAAATTTTCTATTTAGGAATGGCAAGGGCAGCAGAAGGTGTTGGATGTGGAAATGAAATTGAAGATTCTATAAAAAATGGATTTGTAAAAATACCATCATGGCCATTATATTATTCTCTTTTATCTAATGATGTTAAGAAAGGATTTGAGGTAACACTAGAAAAAAGTAATTTGTATCTACAAGATGCTCGCCTTGCCTTAGAGTTACTACCCGAAGAATTTTCTCATAAAGAATTTTTAGAGTTTTTATTCTTGACAGTAGAGCACTATAACCAATTTTGGTACAACAAGTTACAAAAAGCAAACAAATGGTCAGAATTTGAATCAAAACTTCCCAAGTGATAGAATTGATGTGGTCTGAGAAACATAGGCCCCAGAACATCTCTGATATGGTTGGAAATGAAGAATCAAGATCAGCGATAATCGAGTGGTTTGCAAAATGGAAAAAAGGTACAAAACCTTTGCTTCTGATTGGTCCACCAGGAATAGGAAAAACTACGATTGCTTACCTTACTGCAAAACAATTTGGATATGATTTGATTGGTCTTAATGCCAGTGATGTTAGAAGTAAATCTAGAATTAATGAAATTCTTTCTCCTGTTTTAGGAAATATCACAATCCTTGGATCTCCAATGATTTTTGTAGATGAAGTTGATGGGATTCATGGCCGTGGAGACTACGGAGGGGCTGAAGCACTAATTCAAATATTAAAAGAGCCTACCATCCCGATTGTTTTGGCTGCTAATAGCGATACATCTGATAAAATGAAGAGTATCAAAAAAGTTGTAAAAACAATTTCTTTCAAACGAATTCCTCCACGTCTTTTGCGTGTTTATCTTGAAAACATATTGAAAAAAGAAGATTCCAAACTAAGTCCAGGTGCATTAATCAAAGTTATTGATAAATCAAGAGGTGATATTCGCTCTATGATTAATTTGACTCAATCTCTTGTAACTGGATTTAATCCTCAAACTGAAAAATCATTTGAAACTATTAATGTCGAAGATGGAATCAACGCATTCTTTAAGGCAAATTCCATTGATGAGGCACGAGGAGTTTTGTATGCAATGCAAATCGAACCAAGAAAAAAAATTGACGCTTTTTACTCTAGTATTATCACTAGCAATTTAGATAAACAATCTCTTGCGAAATATTTAGAAATAATTTCCAGAGCTGATGTCTTGTTTGGAAAAATTATGAAAACTCAAAACTGGAGACTTTTACGTTATCTAAATGAGACATTAATTGAACTATATCAAAAAGATGATCGTATTAGATATGCACAATATAATTTATCCTGGCCACTTTTGAATCGAATTCGTTGGGATGGCAGAAAAATTAAATCTCTATCATTACTCCTTGCACAAAAATTACATCTTTCTAGAAGTTCTTTTGCCACGATTGGGCTTCCTTATGTTTTATTTTGCATAAAAAATAAAAAATTAGAATTAGATCTAGAGGAAACTTTTGGAGATATTATTGAAAAAGAAATGGAATTAATCAAATGAGTTGGAGAAAAATTCCTATGAAATTCCCTGGGACATGTATTGTTTGTAATGAAAAAATTGAAATAAATGAAATCGGTTTATGGGCAAAGGGACTTGGAGTTAAACATGAAAAATGTTCTCAAATTAAGGAACTTCAATGTGCAGTTTGTAATGGACCTGCTGGCTGCCAGAGTTGTGAATTTCAGGATAACTGTAATATTGAAAATGTTTCTCCATTATGCATTTGTAAAAAATGCAGTGAAGAAAAAAATCCCTATAATTCCTACCAAAAATCCATAATGAAAAAACTCCCATTGCTGAATCTAAATCCTAAAATATAGAAAATTCTTGTAATTACCTTTGTCAGATCGAAAAAAATTCTAAAAGCTTAAAATCCTACTCAGTTATTCTATTTTTTGATGTCTGAGGACAAAAAAGAAGATACCAGTACTGAAACCAAGGCAGAAAAAACTGAAACCTCAGAAACTGAGACATCAGTAGAGTCTTCCGAAATAAAAAAAGAAAAAAAGACTCCTAAAACTAAGAAAAAATCTTCAAAATCAGGCATGACAGCATCCGAATTAGCAGCAATAGCAGACTCCGAAGCTGCTGCAGCAATGGCAAGATCTAAAGCTGCAAAAGAAGCTGCAGAAAAAGCCTTAGATGAAGAGTATAAGGAAGCAGCAAAAGAAGTAGTAGTAGCCAAAGTTAGTGTTTCATTTACCAATAAACGATTTTCAGAGCAAATATTTAGACGAGAAATGGGAGAGCCCGAATTTTTTCTTCGGAAACATCAATTAGCACCACCCAGACCTATTCTTACACCAGAAGAAGAAGCAGAAATTTCAAGACGAGTAGAAATTCCAACTGATCAAACTCCAAAATACGTTCCAGAACTAATGCTAAGTCCAGAATATCATGGAATGTCTAACTATGAAGATGGGGTTGCATCCTTTAGAGATGAAATCGAAGAAAAATTAGCAAAGTTACAAACTGATCCAAATGTAAGTAAACAAGAACTTCATCAAACAGAAGAGGATCTAAAGACTATGGATTATCTTTTTGAAAATTTCAATCTTGGAATGAATGTTTTCCGTACAGCAAAAGGTGGAAGGAACAAATTTGACAAATAAGGGTGACTTGTAATGGCAGATGGTAACTTTAGAATAATTAATGCTCGATTTACTCACAAAAACATTCCCAATTCATAAATTAGAAAAATTCTCCTTCCAAGACATTCCATCTGCTGCTGCTGAATTCAAAAAAATATCTGATGTTTCAGAATGTGTAATAGTTCAAACTTCAAGTAGTGTTGAAATTTTTCTAATAATTAATCTTGAAACGGGGGCATCACCAGATGCAAGAAGAGCAGAAGCAAAGGGTCTTGTATTAAATCAAATTCAGGATACATGGACATCATTAACAGAATTAGACCAATGGGAAATTGATCACTTTGATCAAACTCTTGAAATTCATACAGGCACTAATGTTTATCTAAATCTGCTCAAACTCGCTTGCGGTCTAGAATCAGTTGTAGTAGGAAAAAAGGAGATTCTTGAGGAACTAAAAACATCTATTTCACAAGCTAAAGAATTCAAAACCTCAGGAAAAGTTTTGAATAAATTATTTGATACTTGTATTCGTGTTGCAACTCAAATTAGAGATGCAACTAGTATTGGGGAGGATGTAACTTCACTTGGTGATATCTCAGTAAAGATTGCCGAAGAAAATGTGGGTATTGATAAAAAGAAACACATCTTGTTAATTGGAACAGGTGAGGCTGCAGCAAGAGTTGCAAAAACCCTTAACCGAAAAGGATACTCTTTTGATGTCACCAGTTTGACTTTAGAGCGTTCTACTGGCTTTTCAAAAATTTTGGGAGGAACTCCAATTAATTTTGAAGATGTTTTTCCAGGATTTGATAAATTTGATATAGTATTTGTTGCAACTACTGCAGACTATTTTCTGATCACATATGAAAAAATAAAACGAGTTATAGAAAATAAAAAAACAGGCGTTTTAATTTTAGATATCTCTGATCCTAGGGCGGTTGGGGAAAAAGTCTCAACTATTCCTGGAGTAAAATTAATGTTTAAAGATCAAATAATTGAGATGGTAGAAGAAAACGAAAGGATTAGAATGGATAAAGTTCCTGAAATTGAAAAAATGATTGCCAAAGAAGTTCCAGTAATTGAGGCTACAATGAAAAGAATTGATGCTGAACCAATTGTTAGTGATGTATTAGCAAACGTCGATGAAATAAGGAAAAAAGAGTTAGAAAAGGCATTAGAAATGCTAGGAGAAACAGATGAGAATAAAATAAAGATTATTGAGGAATTAACAAAGACAGTTGCAGCAAGTCTTATGTTTTCACCCACAAAGAAAGCAACAGATGCATCAGATTAAGATCTAATTTCTCAAGTCTTCTTTTTTGATCTATTATTGTCGAAATAGCTGATTTGGTATTTTTTATGGTTAAAAATGTCTTAGTTTTTATTGTACACCGATAATTCCCAAAATATGGCGAAACTAAAATGCTCTGACTATGGTTTTGAATGTAATTTTGTAAGTGAAGGCGAAATGGAACATGTAATTGAAGAATTTGGTAAGCATACTGATGAAGAGCATGGAATTGATTACTCTAAAGAAGCCTTAATGCAGTTTATTCTTCGCCAAAAAACCTAGTTTTATGCTAAAAAATTATTACAATTAATATAAATTTTAGAATTTGAGTTTATCCGTATGATTCGAATTTGATTGAATAGCTTCCGTCATCTAGCTTGTTTTCTTTTGTTACAAATCCACGTGCTTTAGTGAGATCAATCACACCATCTATTGTTCCTTGATATCCACAAATGTAGATCATTGTATTTTCTGGAGTACATTTTTCACCAACTAATTCATCAAGTGGGGATAAACCATTTTTTCCTTCCTTGAAGAATGATTCCACTCTTCCTACATGTCCACTCCATGAACGATTAAAGTATTCTTTTGGTCTACTAATTGCTGCTCTATATTTGAAATTCCATTTATCTTCTCCTACTCTTTTACTTTCATCTTCCAAATCTGTCAGCAATCTTCTGTAGCTTAACTCATCAACATAGCTTGCTCCATGAAAAACAATTACTTGGCGTTTGTCTCCTACATCATGCAAATGATTAGCATACGCAATGAATGGTGCAAGGCCTGTTCCTCCACCAACACAAACAATTCTCCTCTTATCATTTTCTCCATTAGGAAGTTTTTCATTAATCAACAAAGCATTTCCAGTGGGATATCCTAATTTCAATTCATCACCAACACTTGCATGAAATAACATAGTCGTAACACGTCCTGGTAATGGATTTCTTACCCATCTAATTACAAATTCGAAATAATCTTTATTTTCAGGATGCGAAGCAATTGAATATGCCCTTCGAACTAGTTTATAATTTTCAGTAGGAACTGTAACTCCAATTGTGAGAAATTGACCTGTTATGTAATCTGGCATACCCTCATCAGGAAGTATTCTAATTACTACAAGATCCTCTTTTAGTAACTGGGTGTAAACTACCTTGGCTTTCATCTCAGAAACCATACAGAATAATTTGTCGTTACTTTAGTTAAATGTATTTCTGTAAATCTGATCCTTTTTTTTAAAATGGATTAAAATCTTTAAAAATATTTGAAATTTTAAATTCTATTCTTTTTAGGTAATTTTCAACTAAATTAATAAGTAGATGTGAGTCCTAAATAGCAAGATGCACTCTGAAAAAATTGAGGGATTTTCGAAGAGAAAAAAAACATCATTAGAAGGCGGAGGACAAGATCGCATCAAAGCTCAACATGATAAAGGAAAACTAACCGCTCGAGAGAGAATCAATCTTCTATTAGATGAGGGAACTTTTACTGAAATTGATCCGTTAACGACCCACCATTATCATGACTATGATATGCAGAAAAAGAAATTTTTCACAGATGGTGTAGTTGGCGGTTATGGGACAGTGAACGGTAGACAAATCTTCCTGTTTGCTTATGACTTTACTGTACTTGGAGGTACACTAAGTAAGATGGGAGCTAAAAAAATTACCAAACTAACTGAGCATGCACTTAAGACCGGATGTCCAATTATTGGAATAATGGATTCTGGTGGTGCTAGAATTCAAGAGGGAATCATGAGTCTTGATGGATTTGCGGATATCTTTTATTATAATCAATTAGCTTCTGGAGTAATTCCACAAATTACTGCAAGTCTTGGTCCTTCAGCAGGTGGTGCTGTATATTCTCCTGCAATGACAGACTTTGTAATTATGGTTGAAAAGATAGGAACAATGTTTGTTACAGGACCTGATGTAGTCAAGACTGTATTAGGTGAAGAAATTTCATTTGAAGATCTCGGTGGAGCTATGACACATGGATCAAAAAGTGGAGTTGCACACTTTGTAGCAAATAATGAATACGAATGCATGGATTACATCAAAAAATTACTTTCATATCTTCCCCAAAATAATACCGAAGAACCACCTAAAACTACAACTGATGATGATCCAAATAGATTAGATCATAATCTGATTAACATAATTCCAGAAAATCCTGTACAACCCTATGAAATGAAAGACATCATTAATTCAATTGTTGATAATCGTGAATTCTTTGAAGTACATGAATTATTTGCCCCAAATATTGTAGTTGGTTATGGGCGAATGAATGGTAGAGCTGTAGGGTTTGTTGCAAACAACCCTATGCATCTAGCAGGTGCGCTTGATATTGATTCATCAAATAAAGCGGCACGTTTCATCAGATTTTGTGACGCCTTTAACATACCTCTTATCACTTTAGTAGACACACCTGGTTACATGCCTGGCTCTAATCAAGAACACAATGGAATCATTAGACATGGAAGTAAACTACTCTATGCATATTGTGAAGCCACTGTTCCAAGGATCACCCTAGTCATTGGTAAAGCATATGGTGGTGCATACATTGCAATGGGGAGTAAAAATCTTAGAACTGACATAAACTATGCGTGGCCTACTGCTAGATGTGCAGTTTTAGGTGGAGAAGCAGCCGTAAAAATCATGTATAGAAAAGACCTTCAAAGCGCCGAAGATCCAGAATCTCTTAAAAAACAACTAGTTGATGAATTTGCAGAAAAATTTGAAAACCCATATGTTGCTGCATCTCATGGAACTGTTGATAATGTAATTGATCCAGCTGAAACACGACCTATGTTAATTAAAGCACTTGAGATGCTTGAAAACAAAAGAGAAAAACAACTTCCAAGAAAACATGGAAACATCAATTTATGATTTAAAATGATTGAAAAAGTACTTATCGCAAACAGAGGAGAAATTGCTTTACGTGTGATTAGAACATGTAAAGCACTTGGAATCAAAACTGTTGCAGTTTATTCTGATGAGGATCACAATTCTTTACATGTAAAACAAGCTACTGAAGCATATCATATTGGAGAGGCAGCTCCTGCAAAATCATATCTTAATCAAGAAAAAATTCTAGAAGTTATGCTATCATCTGGTACAGATGCTGTTCATCCAGGCTATGGTTTTCTTTCTGAAAACGATGACTTTGCAAGACTGTGTGAAAAAAATAAAATTAATTTCATTGGCCCATCTGCTGATTCAATGGATCTTTGTGGTGATAAAATGAAATGTAAGGCAGCAATGTTAAAAGCTGACGTCCCAACCGTGCCTGGTAGTCCCGGTCTAGTAAAAGACGCTGATGATGCAGAAAAAATTGCAAATAAAATTGGCTATCCTGTAATGTTAAAATCAGTTTATGGTGGTGGCGGTCGTGGAATTAGAATAGTAACTAATGATAAAGAATTACATGAAGGTTATGAATCTGTTACAGGAGAATCTATTGCATCTGTAGGAAAGTCTGCTATTCTTGTAGAAAAGTTCCTTGAAAAAACACGGCACATTGAATTTCAAATGGCCAGAGACACTCATGGAAATACCGTTCACATTTTTGAAAGAGAATGCTCAATTCAAAGACGTAATCAAAAATTAATTGAACAAACTCCTTCACCTGCAGTTGATGATGAAACAAGAGCACGTATCGGTGAAATAGTTTGTAAAGCAGCTGTCGCAGTTGACTATACTAACTTGGGAACTGCTGAATTTCTTCGAGCTGACAATGGAGAATTTTACTTTATTGAAATCAACGCCAGATTACAAGTAGAACACCCAATTACTGAACTTGTATCCGGATTGGATTTGGTTAAATTACAAATAGATATTGCAAATGGAGAATCTATTCCATTCAAACAAAGTGATCTCAAAATGAATGGTTATGCAATAGAATGTAGAATCAATGCAGAAGATACATTCTTAGAATTTGCTCCTTCTACAGGACCTGTTCCTGATGTAACAATTCCAGCAGGACCAAGTGTTCGATGTGATACTTATCTATATTCAGGATGTTCAGTTTCTCCATTTTATGACTCACTTATGGCGAAACTTTGTACATGGGGTCAAACATTTGAAGAATCTAGAACTAGAATGCTTTCAGCATTAAATGATTTTTACATCGAAGGAGTAGAAACTTCAATTCCTCTCTATAAGACAATTCTAAATTCAGATGAATACAAAAATGGAAAACTTTCCACTGATTTTCTTAAGCGTTATGATATGATTGATAGATTGACCAAAGATCTCAAGAAAGAAAAAGAAGAAAAAAGTGAAGCAGCTTTAGCTGCTGCAATTATTCATTCTGAATACTTTAAAAGCCGTATACAAAACCGTGCTAGTAATAATTCCAATTGGAAAAATAAATTAGGTTGATGAATTATGGATTACAAAATACCAGATATTGACAAATCCTTTGAAGGAAAGATTACAGAAAATCTTGGTAATAATGAATATGTAATTAAAATTAATGATAATGAACATAAATTAAAAATTCTAAATATGACTTCAAAAGGAATTGAATTTATTTTGGATCAAACGTATCACAGAGCAAAATATCTTGAACAATCTACAAGTGAAATGAATCTTGTAATAGATAATGTTCCAATTACTCTAAACACACATACTCACTTTGATGAAGTTGTTTACAAAAAGACCGGTGGAGGTGGCACTGTCAATGCACAATTATCTTTGAAAAGTCAGATTCCAGGAAAGGTTGTATCCATTGCAGTTGTTGAGGGAGATTCTGTAAAGAAAGGGGATGTTGTTTGTACTTTAGAGTCTATGAAAATGCAAGTAGCTATCAAAGCACACAAGGATGGCTCTATAAAATCTATTAAAATTAAAGAAGGTGGAACAGTCGCAAAAGGCGATGTTGTTGCAGATATAGAATAAAAAAAAGAATTATTTCCTATTTTAGAAAATTTTTAATTTCTTCATAGTTTGGTTCTTTTAATGGATCTTCTGAAACCCATTTGTAACCAATTTTTCCATCTTCCATTATTACAAAAACAGAACGTTTTGCAGCATTGTAATCTTTGATGTGAAGTAAATCTTTCATCAATATGTCGTAATCACGAATGGTTTTGCTGTTGTAATCCCCTAATAACGGAAAATTGAAGTTGTGTTTTTCTGCAAATGCTTTATTTGCAAATGGACCATCATTACTGATTGCTACGATTTGTGCGCCAAGATCTGAAATCTCTTGCCAAGAGTCTCTAAGTGTACACAACTCAACTTCACAAACCGGAGAACTTGCAGCAACTATGAATGACAGTACAATTTTCTTTCCCTTAAATTCATCCAAAGTCCGCATCTTTAGTTCAATGTCGGGAAGTTCAAAGTCAGGAGCAATATCTCCTATATTCAATGACATGATCGCTTTTTGTTATTATCCTATTAAGTAGTTTGCAAAAATCATTTTTTTCTAAATTAAATAAAAAAATGTGCATACCTTTTTATACAAAAAGTAGGGTTCAAAGCTAAATTGGTCGGGGAATTAGCGGGCAATTATAGTACCGTTGTGTTGATGTTTGGATTTGCAGTAGCGGCAATGGGTCCTGCACTGGTTATTTCTAGGATGCTTTCTCCCCGAAAAAGAAGTAATCCTGTAAAATTTTTGCCGATGGAATGTGGTCAAGTTCCAACTGGTGAGGGACGAACTCATTTTATGATGCAATATTATGCGTACATTTTGATGTTTGTCATTTTCGATGTAGTGGCAATTTTCCTTTATGCTTGGGGGAGTACTATTTTGTATCTTCCAAAAGAGGCAACGCTTCCAATCATTGGCTTTTTAGGAATAATTTTTGCTGCCATGGCTTTTGCGTTGTATCAATCTGGGAGGAGAGACATTTGGTAGTTTTTTATACAAATCATATTTACTATTGTGAGGAACTAAATTGCTAAAAGATCTGATAACTCCACAAAACGCTAATGTGTTTATTGGAAAACTAGGAGACATTTTAGAAAAAGCAATTGACAAACCATTAGGTTATGCAATCAATTGGGGAAGAATTTGGTCCCTATGGCCCGTACACATTGAAACAGCTTGTTGCAGTGTTGAGTTTGGAGCTGCATCTAGTCCAAGATATGACGTTGAACGATTTGGTATCATTGAAGCTTTTGGATCACTACGACAATGTGATTTAGTTGTGGTCCAAGGAACTATTACCAGAAAAATGGCACCACGTTTACGTTTAGTTTATGATCAAATGCCAGAACCAAAATATGTTATTGCGATGGGAGCTTGTGCCATTACTGGAGGACTGTATTTTGATTCATACAATGTTCTTCCAGGCATTGATGGAATTTTACCAGTAGATGTGTATGTTCCAGGTTGTCCACCTAGACCTGAAACTCTTATTCAAGGATGCATGTTATTACAAGAAAAAATCAAGAGGATGAAGGCTAGGACGTTTGTATAATGAGTTCAGAGTCAGAAAAAGAAACAATTGAAAAAAAACTAGAAGATTCTAAACCAACTGGTGATAAAGCGACTGAAAAACCAACTCCAGACGAAAAACCGGCTGCTACTAAGCCAACTCCTGCAAAAAAAACCAACTCCTTCAAAGACTCCACCAAAGGAAGAGCCTGAATTACCCGCATTTGAAAAGGGAATTGCAGATAAAATCGTTGAAAATTTTGGTGAAAAAACAACAATTTCATTTGTAAAGCCAGATCGAGTTGGAATTAAGGTAAGCCGAGATGCAATTCATGATGTTGCTGAATTTGCAAGAGATGTTCTAAATTATGATCACGTAGACTCTGTTGCAGGAGTTGATTATCCTGCAGACAAGGAAATTGAAGTAGTTTATCATCTGAGTTCTTACACCGATCCCACGCTATCCAGACAAATACTTGAATTAGCAACAAGAGCACAGAGAGAAGATAATCCAATTCCAGGTAATGATGCAACAAAACTTCCTAGTCTTAGAGATATATTCTACAGTGTAGAATTTCACGAAAGAGAAACTTTTGAAATGTTAGGTGTTTACTTTGAAGGTCATCCAGATAACAGACGATTACTTTTGCCAGAAGATTGGGCAGACTTACCACCATTAAGGAAAGACTTTAGGAACAAGGGGAGATAGAAATGAGTACACCTACACTACCACCAGGACTGGCAATTCAAAAAGCAGACGAGAGAATTATGACTCTCAATGTTGGGCCACAACATCCAGGGTCTGGACATATGAGAATTATTGTACAAATTGATGGTGACTATATTGTTGCATGTGATCCTGATCCAGGTTACGTCCACCGTGGTGAGGAAAAAATGGCAGAGTATAGAAATTATGTTCTAAACATTCCTCATTTAGAAAGACCAGTTATCCACGACTCTTGTAATATTTTATATCCTTATGTTTTAGGAGTAGAAGAACTCTTAGGTCTAGAAATTACAGAACGTGCCAAATACATTAGGGTAATTGCAGCTGAATTGAACAGATGTGTTTACACAATGTATTGGCTTGCGATATATGGAATCTTTTTGGGTCACTCTACAATGTTCATGTGGCCTGCAGGTGATCGTGAACTCTTAATTGATCTTTTAGAAAAAATGACAGGCGCAAGAGTTACTCACTCTTATTTTATTCCTGGAGGTATTAGAAATGACTTGCCAGCAAACTTTGAAGATGTTTGTTTGAGACAGGTAAATTACTTTGAAAAAAGAATTAATGAGTATGCAGATGTTTTTTATGATAATCCAATTTTAATTTCAAGGACAGAAAAGACTGGAGTACTTTCACGTGAAGATGCCATAAGATTAGGAACAACAGGCTCTGTACTTCGAGCTAGCGGAATTGATTATGATGTTAGAAAGAAGGAACCATATGATGTCTATGATGAATTAGATTTTGAAACTAATGTGATGAAAAGTGGTGATTCTTATGCTAGATCTAAAATCCCCTGGCTTGATATGATGGAGAGTTGTAGAATAATCAGAGATGCATTACAAAAAATGCCAAAGTCAGGTTCTATTCGAGTTAAACTTAAACCAAATCCAAAAGGAGCAATTGGTTCCGTCTACAAACGTATAGAATCTGGAAGGGGAGCATTAGGTTGTTATATTGTTTCAGACAAAAAACCAGAACCATATAGATTAAAACTCAGTGTTCCATCATTTAGAAATCTGATTGCATTACCACATCTTCTCATTGGAGAAAAACTAGGAAACATGCCATCGATATATTGGAGTCTTAACTATTGGCCAGTGGAGGCAGATAGGTAAATGTCAGTTATTGCACCAAATTTTAAACTAAGTGAATTCATCAAGTCTATCTTAGATGTTGGCTTTTGGACTCTACTAATTTTTGTACTAATTGGTCTTCCAGCAGTTTTTATGATCTTATTCGTTATCGAAATGCCTGTAATCAACGGAGAGATACTTACCCCATTTCTTGCATTAACATGGTTAGCAGATCCTTCTAGAGTCCTACCGATTATCAAAGCCTTTATGACAACTGACATCTTTAGAGTTGCGGCATTTCCAGGATTTGGTTTTGCAGCATTAATAGCAGCTAGTACTATTTTTGTAGAGAGAAAAATGATGGCCAAACTCCAGCTAAGAGTTGGACCTTTTTACTGTGGAAAATTAGAGGGAATTTTACAATTAATGGGTGATGGATTAAAATTAATTTCAAAAGAAATTATCATTCCTGCAAAAGCTGACAAACCTATTTTTTGGGCAGCTCCTGTTTTGTTTGTTGGAACAGCTGCTGCATTTGTTGCATTAATTCCAGTAGCTCCTGGTTGGGTCGTTGCAGATATAGACTTGGGATTACTTGGGTATTTGCAGTAATTGGATTCTTTCCAATCATTACAATTCTTTCTGCATGGTCTGCAAACAGCAAGTATCCATTCATTGGAGGAATTAGAGCTTTATTCCAAATGGTTTCATTTGAAATTCCGTTAATCTTGTCTTTGTTGGGAGTTGTTATGTAACTGGAACTCTAAACTGTCTGAAATTGCTGCAAGCCAATCAATTTCCCATGGATTATATTTTTCCCAATTGGTGCTATTGTCTTTTTTATTACAATGCTTGCAGAATTAGAAAGAATTCCATTTGATTTGCCAGAAGCAGAAAGTGAAATTGTAGCTGGATGGTTAACAGAACTCTCAGGAATGATGTATGGACTTGTTCAATTAGGATCCTATCTGAAACTTTATGCGTTTGCAGCCTTGTTTGTTGTTTTGTTCCTTGGTGGTTGGAATGGCCCAATGATTGTACCTGCATTCCCAGAGCAAATTATTACTGAAGGAATTGAAATGGGTCCTATTACTCTCACTGTTGATGGATTGGAATCATTACTTTCATGATACAATTACACAAGAAATGCTTAATGGAACACTTTGGTTTGTTCTCAAAACAGCTGGAGTAATTTTCTTTATAATATTGCCAAGAGGTGTATTCCCAAGAGTCCGAGTTGATCTGTTGTTGAATCTTGGTTGGACCAAACTCATTGGTCTTTGTTTCATTAACATCTTTATTGCACTTGGTTTGCTTTACGCTGGAGTGCTTGGGCCAGGAGGGTTACAATAATGGGAACTGCTACAGGTATTATACGCGCATTAAACTCTGGAATTAAACATCTTGCAATAAAGCGATTTACGCTTCGTTATCCTGAAGAGAAACTAAAGTTTGTAGGGGATGGATATCAATTTGATCCTTCAACTGGTGTAGGAATTGCAGGACTAAAGGGACGTCATCTGTTATTTCATGATCATTGTACTGGTTGTCAATTATGCTCTATTGCATGTGAAGGAGTTGCTGAAGCAATTGCAATGGTAAAGGTTCCAAACCAGTGGAAGCAAAACAAGAAATCAATCATGCCTCAGATTGATTATGGTAAATGTGTTTTCTGTGGGCTTTGTGTTGATGCATGTCCATTTTATGCACTATACATGACTAATGACTATGAACTTTCTTCATTTTCTAAAGAAGGTTTAATCTATACTCCTGCTCAACTTCAGGTAAAACCATTTGTTGCACAAGATAGTGAAATCATAATCACTGATAGGGGTGCATCACATGGCTGATATTGCATTTCTTGCATTAACTGTAATTACAATTGGTTCTGCAATTGCTGCACTTGAAATGAGATCATTAATTTATGGTTCTATTGCCTTGATGGGTTCTCTTGGTGGAATTGCCGGATTCTTCTTATTGTTAGATGCACCATTTGTTGCAATGTTCCAGCTTGCAGTTTATGTTGGTTCTATTGCAGTTTTAATCCTATTTACAGTCATGCTAGTAAAAAGAGAGCTTATCTTCAAAAAGGTTGAAGACAAAGCGAAGAAAAGTTTGCAGGAATTGGATTGATGCTTATGTATGATGGTATCCTTAGGTGCAGTTATTCTAGATTCTGGAATTAGACACAATTACTACAGATGAACCTGCAGTAGATTTTAGAGAAATTGGTGCAGGACTTTGTGACATATTATTGGCCAGCCTTAATTTTGATGGCTTTAATTTTAGCAGTGCTGTAACTGGAGCACTAGTTTTAGCAAGACGGTAGATGAGGAGAGATGGGCAACGAGCTAACTGAGTTTGTACATAGTATCCGTTGCTCTTTTGGGCATAGGAATTTACGGCTTGCAGTAAAACGTAAATTTTATTCGAATGTTATTTGCAATTGAAATAATTATCAATGCTGCAAATCTTAACCTTGGTTGCATTTGGTAGATTCATACCTGATAGTGGTGGTCAAACTTAGCATTATTCTCAATTGCAATAGCTGCAGCTCGAAGTTGCAGTGGGCTTTCATTGATTATTGTAGCTTATCGTATGTATCAAAATATCGATATTGCAGACTTTAGGAGTTTGAAAGGGATAATGGAATATGCATTATTACAGGCAGTTTTCCTGCCCCTATTGTTATCTCCGTAGCCTACATCATTGGGAGAAAAATGGGACCAACACCCTGCAATGTGGTTTACGTTTGCAATTTTACTTTACGCTACAATTCTAGTAATTCAAGCAGCATTAGGTGGAACAACTGAGGAGCATTATCCATGGACTGATATGTTTGGTGAATTTGGATTCTTACTTGATGGTTTGGCATCACCATTTGCAATCATGATTTACGTGCTAAGTACAATTCTTGTACTATATTCAAAACCATACATGATTCACATATTCCACCATCAATTCGAAGAAGAACAAAAACATCATTCAATCTGGAAGTGGACAGTCAACAGTTGTAGAGTCACTGCTCTTACAAATTATGTAAATGCAAAATCTGGACTCTACTTTGCACTTTATCTTCTTTTGCAGTGGGAATGCTTGGAACAGTTCTTTCAACAAACCTGATTGAATTCTTTGTATTCTTTGAGATTATGTTGATTCCAGGTTTCTTCTTAGTTGCTCTTTGGGGTGCAGGTGAAAGAAGAAAGATTGGTTTGATGTTCTTGTTTTGGACTCACTCTGGTGCAGTTGTTTTACTATTGGGATTTTTGATGATTGGTCTTACAGTTGGAAGTTTTGACTTTGCAGATATTAATGAATCAGAAATTCCTCAAGAAATTGCAATGCTTTCTGCAGTTGCGATTGCATTAGGTCTTGGTGTTAAACTAGCAGTCTTTATGTTCCACATTTGGCTTCCATATGTCCACGGCGCTGCACCAACACCAATTAGTGCATTTGTTGTCTCCAGCCATGATTGGAATTGGTGCTTATGGTATTTTCAGATTAATTGTTGAATTTTGCCTGCAACATTTGCAGACTTGTCAATCTGGTTCTACATTTGGGGTCTTGTTACAATGATTTATGGCGGTGCAATGGCGTTGATGCAAGACGACTTGAAACGTCTTCTTGCTTACTCCAGTATCAGCCAAATGGGTTATCTCTTGTTTGGTATTGGTACAATTTCTGTACTTGGTCTTACAGGGTGCTGAGATGATGTATGTTACACACGCTATTGGAAAAGGTATTCTCTTCATGATGGCTGGAATTATTATCGTTAAAGTTGGAACTAGAAGTATTTCTAAACTTGGAGGATTGGCTGGAAAGATGCCAATTACAGCAGTTTGTGCAGTAATTGGTGCCTTGACAATCATGGGTGTACCACCAACAGCTGGTTTCATGGGAGAATGGATTCTCTTTGCTGGTGCATTAGAGACTGCACTTGAAGAAGGCTCTACAGCTTAGAGCAGTAGGATTTGGCTTGGGTCTTGTTGCAACTGTTCTTACAATGTCTTATCTTCTCTGGATGCTAAAACGTGTATTCTTTGGAAAAACTCCTGAACATCTTGAAAATGTGAAAGAAGGAAGTTGGTACATGACTGCACCAATGATGGTGTTGGCAGGATTTTCTATAGTAGTAGGAATTTATCCAGACATTTTCTATAAATCAATAATTCCGTACATGAGTGGGGTTTTGGGAGTTTAGAATATGGCAACTGAATTAATGGGATTTGAAATTGGAGCAACAAGTGCTTGGTTAGTTTGGATTCTACCATTTGCTGCAGCTCTTATCATCCCTGGAATTGCTAAATTATCAAAAAATGGAACTGGCAATTTTTCAAAACACGCAACTGGATATGTTGCAGTTGGATTTGCTTTAATGAGTACATTATCTGCAGCATCACTGATCCCAATTGCTTTAGAAGCTGGCGAAATACATCATCAAATTCCATGGATAGAGTCACTTGGTCTTAAAGCCGGTGTCTTGGCAGATCCACTTTCCATAATTATGTCAAACGTTGTTGGCTGGATTTCATTTCTCATTTTAATTTACAGTACAGGATACATGAAAGGCGATAAAGACATTACCAGATTCTGGTTCTGGATGATGTTCTTCATTGGTTCAATGCAGTTAATTGTCATGTCTGATAACTTACTCCAAGTATTCTTTGGATGGGAAGGTGTAGGTCTTGCGTCGTATGCATTGATTAGCTTTTGGTATCGTGATAAAAGAAAGATCATGTTGGTACTGAAGGACGTACTGTTCTTGGTATGTTAGATTACTATTCTCCAACTCATGCTGGTATGAAGGCATTCATCATGACCAAAGTTGGTGATGTTATGATGATTGCAGGTATGCTTTTGATATTTGTGTATGCAGGTACTTTTGGATTCAAAGAATTACTTGGTGATACCGAATGGGCAGTTACAATGGCCTCTCAAGGCTTTTGGTTCCTGCATTTGTCTTAATCTTTGGAGGAGCTGTAGGAAAATCAGCACAATTCCCACTAAATGAATGGCTGTTAGAAGCAATGACTGGTCCTACTGCTGTATCTGCACTAATTCACGCAGCAACCATGGTTAAGGCAGGTGTGTTCTTAGTTGCAAGAATAGGTCCTCTTGTATTTGCATTAGGAGCAGCAGGAATTCTTGCTGATCAATTCTTTGAAATTATTGCTTGGGTTGGCGCAATTACTGCACTATTACTTGCAACACAAGCAATGGTTAATCCTGAAATTAAGAAAGTTCTTGCTTATTCTACTGGCTCTCAAATTGGTTACATGATGATGGCATTAGGTGTTGCAGGATTATCTTATCAATATGTTGATGGTTACACTGCAGGATTCTTCCATTTAATTTCTCATGCAATGTTCAAAGCTTCATTATTCATGGCAGCTGGTGCAATATTGCATACTGTTGGCTCTCGATTTATGACAGATATGGGTGGTCTTAGGACAGATGAAGAAAACATATGCATTCATGTGGGCTGCAGGTCTTGGGTTTAATGGGTGCTCCATTTATCACAACAGGTTTCTGGAGTAAGGATGCAATCTTTGCTGCAGTGTCTATGAATCTGGAAATGAATGGGCAATGCCACTGTTTGCAATTGCTGTATTTACTGCAGCTATTACTGCATTTTATACTATAAGAATGATGGGACTAGTCTTCTTTGGAAAGCCGAGCAAACACATTGAAAAGATGGAAGAAGAAGGACATCATATCCATGAAGCATCCATTATCAATGTGGATTCCATATGGCATTCTTGCAGTTCTAACTATTGGAGTTGGTCTTATTGGATTATCATTCTGAAGAAGGACTTCATCATACATTTGTAGATATCTTGAAAATTCATATGGTATTCATACTGAACATCATTGCAACAGAGATATCAATTCTACCCGAATTCTTGCAAGGACTTAATCCTGTTGCACTTGGTTCATCATTGGCAGCGTTTGCAATAGGTGCTGGATTAGGTTACATCTTCTATATTGGCAGATGGGTTGATCCTGTAAAATTTGTAAACTCTAATCTATTCTTTTATGGAATTCATAAACTTCTCTTAAACAGATGGTATCTTAATGCCGTCATATACTGGTGCTTTGTTGCAGCACCATTGTGGTTATCAAGAGGTGTATTCAGATACTTTGAAAAGACAGCTATAGATTATGGTATGAACGATGGATTCCAGAAAGCAGTTGGTTGGAGTGCTAAAGTTGTCCAAGGAACGCAAACTGGTGTCTCACAATCTTATCTATTCGTATTTGGAGCAGGATTACTATTCGTAGTTCTGATATTGTTGATATAGGTGATATGAAATGTTAGAAATTACTTCAACCCCATTGGTAATAATGGCAATCTTGGGAACCGTTGGAATTCTTATTCCCAATCATTAGTATTGCAAGAAAAGAACAAGGTTCTAACTCATTTTATGCTGTAATTGCATTTGCAGCATTAATTGTATCCATGGGTTATGTTGGATACCAGTTCATAAATGATAATGTAGCACCAGCTGCTCTTTTCTCTGAAGATGTACTTGTAGATGATGCTTTTGGTGGATTATTTGCAATAGCAATGCTAATTGTTGCTTTGTTCACTACTGTTGGCTCTTTTAATTACATGAGAAAACATAACTCTCCTGCTGTATACTATTCTCTAATTCTACTTGCAACAATTGGTATGGTGTTAGTAGCATATTCTACTGACTTGGTAATGTTATTTGTTGCATGGGAGCTCATGAGTCTTCCAACATACATGTTGGTTGGCTTTATCAAAAAGAATCCAAGCTCAAATGAGGCTGCTCTAAAATATTTCTTGTTTGGTGCATTATCATCTGCAATCATAGTTTACGGAATTTCAATCTCATATGGATTAACTGGTTCTACAAACATTGGAGAAGTTATTCAAGGTTATTCAACACTTGATCCGTCTCTATTACCACTTGCTTTACTTTCAGTTGGAATGTTTATTGCAGGATTTGGATTCAAGATGGGACTTGTACCTTTCCATCAATGGCTTCCTGATACATATGAAGGTGCACCACCACCAATCGCTGCTCTTCTTGCAGCAGGAACAAAGAAAGTAGGATTTGCTGCAGCAATTAGAATTATAGTTCTTGGAATGGTTGTTCTAAATCTTGATTGGACATTAGCTCTTGGTGTTCTTGCAGTAATGACAATGACAATTGGTAACATTGCTGCTATCATGCAAAAGAATCTCACTAGAATGTTGGCATATTCTAGTATTGCACACGCTGGATACATTTTGATTGGGCTTGCAGTTGCACCACACAGTTCCCTTGGTTTACAAGGTTCTTTGTATCATATTCTAAACCATGCAGTAATGAAAGGAATGGCGTTTATTGCAATTGCAGGAATTGTAACAACTCTTGCAGTCACTCATCTCGATAAACTACAAGGACTTGGAAGAAGAATGCCAATTACTGCTCTGGCTTTAGTCATCTCACTATTCGCATCTGGCTGGTGTTCCTCCCACTTTCAGGATTTTGGAGTAAAATTATGTTGTTTGGTAGTGCATTAGATGCTGGCTCTACATTATGGTGGGCACCATGGCTTGCAATTGCTGGCGTACTTAACAGTGCATTGTCACTTGCATACTATGGTTGGATTACTAGAAAGATGTACTTTGAAGGAGAAACAGAGAAGAGAGTTAAAGAACCAAAATCAATAATTGCTGTAATGATCTTCTCAATGATTTTCTTGATAGGATTTGGTGTATATCCAGAACCACTCATACAATTTGTAGAGTTTGCAACTCCAGTAATTAGTCTAGACTTTACGCCCTTAAACGAAGTAAATTTAATTAAATTATCTAGATTTATTTTTGCATCATTTTCTGGAAGCTTTCTCAAACCATCTCTTGCTTTTTCAGAATATTCTTTTAACAGTTCTTCCATTTTGTCAAAAACATCTCTTGGGTCTAAACTTTTCTTGATTAATAAATTGAATAATTTATCTTCATTTTTCCAATCTAACAAATCATCTCTAATTTGATATGCAATTCCAATATTTTTTCCATATACAGTTAATGCTTCAATTTGTTCTTCTGCTCCATTTGCAATAATTGCACCTGTTCTTGCTGCAACTTCAAATGCTGTTGCTGTTTTATATTCAATTACTTTGAGATAATCTGCAAATGTAACATCTTCACTAGTTTCTAATCTGCTTTCAATCATTTCTCCCTTCACTCATCAACATAGCAGTGGTAGCCAAATCTTTTGTAATTCTAGGATTGTTTAATCTAGAAGATATTGCAAGAATTAATCCTAAAACAAAGTCTCCAGTAAGAACACTTGTATTGTATCCATATTTGATATGAAATGGATCCTTTTGTCTTCTCATAGTTTCATTATCAATAATGTCATCATGAATGATTGATTCCATGTGTAAAAACTCAACAGCACAAGATGCTGAAAATATATTCTCATCAATTTTACCCACGCTTTCAGCAGCCAAGTCAAAATAATAGGCCTGATTCGTTTTCCACCATCTAAGGAATATTTTAGTGGTTCAATGAATTCTGATTCAGAATAAAGATCTAATTCTTTCTCTAAAGACTGATCTATTTTTTCAATATACTTACCATATGTCTCAAGTAGAGGATTAATCTCAATATTTTTTCTATCCAAAATGGGGCCTGATCAAAAAACTTTCTCAATAGTAATTAAATCTTGGTGCTCCAGCCGGGATTTTCATCATATGATTTTGAACCCGGGATCTTTGCCTTGAAAGGGCAAAATGCTTGACCGGTCTACACCACTGGAACCCAATCCAATTCCATATTTTGTCCATAAAATCTTTTGTAAACAACAAAGATTTTTTACTGGCAATTGAGGAGATGTGACATGAATTTGATTAAAACGAATTGATGAAATGATTGAAGAAAGAAGCTTACTAAAACATCCTTTCTACGAGATGTGGTCTGATGGAAAACTAACAGTAGGAATCCCTAGCTGGATATTCAAAAGAATACTTTCAACTCGTTAAAGCAGTTCCATCTTATGACTCCAATTATAGAAAAGGCACCAGATCAGTAATCGCTGAATTAATTGAAAATCAACAAGAAGAGGCAGATCATATACGACCCTTGGATAAAATTTGCAGGCGAGCTTGGGATATCTGAGAGAATGAATTGACAAATTATGACACTGCTTGGAGCAAAACCAGAAAAAGCAGTCTCTGATTTGACTGAGTTAATGGATACCTATGAGGGCGGCTGCATAGTGCGATGTATGCATTTTGAGAAAAGAAATTCCAAAAATCAGCCAAACAAAACTTGATGGAATGGCAGAGTTTTATGGAATGACAAGTGAGGAAGCGACAGAATACTTCAAACTCCATACTGAGGCAGACATTCGACATGCTGCATGCATGGAGGAAATATTCTTGAAACAAACTTCAACTGACTCAAGACTTGCTAGAAATTGCAGACAAATCAATTTCTGCACAAAACTTGTTACTTGACAGTTGTTACGAAGCATACTGTTAAGCTCATAACATTTTATACTGAAGAAAAAATTCATCTGCTTGCAGGGCCCGTAACTCAGCTTGGTAGAGTAACCGGCTCATAACCGGTGAGCCAAGGGATCGAAGCCCTTCGGGCCCATTTTATCAAAATAAATTTTGGATTTCTACTGTCAAAAGAATGATTATTGAGGCTGAATACTTTACACGACTATAACTAAGAATATTGAGAATTAGGATTTGAAATTATTTTTTGGAATTAAAATTTAAAATAAAACGCATCGAGTTTTTGTTGAATGCTTCAATGTTTTTAGAAAGCACTCCAGAAAGGTAATTAGTAATTATTTTCCAACTAACAAAACTATTAATTTCAAAAACAATGTGCAAAAACAATGACTGCATTAAACCTTAAAGGGCTTATTTTCGGATTAATTTTAATAATTTCAGGACTGCCAATGGTAATTTGGGGATTTACCACATTCAAAGATGAAGGTTTTAATTTTTGGCTACAAATTGGATTAACCGATCTGTTTTTTGGGATTGGAATATTATTTTTAATTAAATTTTGGAATAAAAAGTAAAAACAGAATATAGCTATTTCTTGAAATTCATCACATGATTTTCTCTTTGGAGTACATGTGGTGATATTTTTTTAGTATTTTTAGACTTTGGATGATTGCAATGGATTGTTTTGTTTGAGATTCTAGTGTACCACCAAAACAGGAATTCTTGATTTGTGTACAACATAATTTGAAGTGCTTCCTAGAAAGGTTTCTTTGATACTGCCCATTCCTCTTGAGCCGACCACGATCACCTCGTATTTATTTTTCTTTGCAAATGATACTATTGTTTGCCCCTCCTCACCATATCTAATCACATCATGAAATTCTACGCTTTTTTTAGTGCACATTACCTTTGCTACCTGTATGAAATGTTTGTAATGTTTACTTTTTGCTTTTCCAACCATAGTTCTCATCAAACCCATTTCTGTTGGAAAAGCCTGAATTACAAATATTCCAGTGATTGAGGCATCAATTTGTTTTGCAAGTTGAATTGCATTACTCAATGCCCTAGTAGAGTTTTTTGAGCCATCCAGTGCCACTAGAATTTTTTTATCCATAATGCTCTAAACTGGAAGTTAGTAATTTTAGCATTGATTTTCAAAAGTGAAAATTATCAAATCAAATCACGCCAAAATCCTGTAAACTCATCACTAGGAACTACAGTTACTACTTCAAGAAAGCCCAAGTGTTCAAGATTTTCTCGTTTATCATAATATTTGTAGATGCCTTCTTCTGTAGGATAAATTGTAATAGTTTCCTGTTGTCCTGGTTCTAAGAGGTCAGTTTGAACTTCTAGTCCCTCAATGTATAATCTATGATGCTTATCACCATTATTTGTCACAGTTAAGAGATATGCAAAACTAGTTCTAGTTAAGAGATGAGGATTTGCTTCCCCACCAATTCCTACTATTCCTCTTAGCTGAACCTGTCCGTCAATATCCTCAAAAGCAACAGTTTGTTCTACCTTTTCTTGCCAAAAAATCGTCACATGTCTTACATTTCCTTGGCCAATAAAACCAATTGTTACTGCCATCCCCAAAACTCCCACTACAAGGGCCAATATTACAAATCTTTTATCGCTTAATTCCAATAATGTCCTTGTGAAGACATTCCCATATTAAATTGAAATACAATTTTCTAATTGGATAATTAGACTTTAAGATTGAAAAACTTAATTTCCAGTTATTTGTATAGATTGTATACTACAAAAATAAAATTATCATGCCTAAATTGAATCTAAATTCACAAGCAAAATATTCTGAAGCCATTCGGGCCCATACTAATTCCGTTAGTTTTAAAATAACTAAAGATAAAATTTACTGGCTGCAATGAAGAATCAGAGTTATATCTGAATGGTGATTTGAAGGCATTTGTCTGAGCTGCCAATTATTATTTTGTTTTGATTTGTTCATGAACTTTTTGTAATATGTCATCGCCCACAAGATTTTGCTCATGTAAAGATTTGGTAATTTGTATTACATTTGTAATCGAGTGAAGGGTGACTCCCTGATCTTTAAGAGCTTCATCGGCTCCCTCCATTCTATTTACAATTACATAAGCATCTTCAACTTTGATTTTTACTTCCTTTAGAGATTTAATGCCATTAACTACCGAACCACCAGTTGTGGCAACATCATCTATCATTACTACTTTCATTCCCTCATGGATTTTTCCTTCAACAGTTTTTGATGTTCCATAGTCTTTTGGTTTACTTCTAACATAGATTAGTGGTTTTACTGTCTCAATAGCCAATGCTGAAGCAATAACTAAACCTCCTGTTGGAACAGAAACTAGAGAGTCAAATTTGTTCAGTCCAATATCTTTGATTATTTCATTTTGGAGATATTTTATCATCTTACGAAATTGATGTGGATAGCTAGGAACTAATCTCAAATCTACATAGTATGAGCTTTTTTTACCACTTGCCAGAGTAAAATCTCCAAACCTAATTATTTTATTTTCATACAAAAAGGTTGAAAACTCTTTTACAAAATCCACACCAAAATTAACTACACTGGATTTATTTTGGTTTGTATTGGGTGTAATACTATGCCTGAGATCTGGTTAAACTATGGAATAACTGACGTTGTTTTAGACATCAAGGCAGAGAATTTAGAGCAAAAAATTGACTCTGATGGTACAATATTGGAGGATTTGGCAATTAATGAAAAGCTAAGTTCCATTGATCTATCAAAATCTATGGATTTAGTGGTTTTACATAATTCAAGATCCGTTCAAAAAATCATCTCCTCGTTATTTTCAATATGTGAGCAAAAATCACTTCCATTTCCTAACGTTTTAGCTGAGAAAAAAATTATGAATCAAGTAAAAGCTAGTATGCCCGAAGGCAGTTCCATTAATGAATTTGATAACAATGAGCTTTCTAACTCTAATCTTGTTTTTATTGGAGAAATGGAATTTGATGGATTATTTGGATATGAGACCATCTCTACTAGATTAATCAAAAAATTCGGACAAGATAATATGCTTTCAGCATATGCTAAAAGAAAAGGAAATGCTCCTACTCCTGGACAACCTACGGAAAGTCTTGAAGAGGCCAAAAAATTTTCAAACAACTTTGAAATTCAAGGAATTGAAATTGTTGCAAATTCTAAAGGAATAGTAGATTTTTCAATTGGACATCCTTCCGAAACTCTTTCTCTTACCAAAACTTTGGAATCATTTGCGATTCAAGATATTGGAAAACAAAAATCAATGATTATTAGTACTGGAAAGGATTCTAGCAATTACACTTTGAGCAAATCCCTATCATCTCTTTGGAATTGCTCAAATGCCATACAAAATAATGGTCTTGCAATATTAATAGCAGAATGTAAAGGGGGTTTAGGATCTGATGCTATTCAGCAATATGTTGAAGGTAGATTCCCTCTTGAAAAACTCCAAAATCCAACAAAATACATAGGCGGTATGGAGGATTTGTTGTTCTTAACTGAAATTCAAAAGAATTTTCAAATAGGTTTAGTTTCAATTCTTCCAGAATTTTATGTAAAGAAACTTAATCTAATTGCATTATATGGAATAAAGGATTCAATGGATTATATCCTAAAAACTCAAGGAGCAAGACAAAAAGTTTCAGTAGTATCAGATGGTGCTAGAGTTTTACCAAGGTAAAAGACCAGAAGGTAAAGGTGCACATAGAATAGCTAATATTATAATTCCTAGGTACGCAAGTTTTCTATTTTTTGTTAAAGGTGAGATATCATCTAGAGGATTTGCACTAGGGCTTCTAGAACTCAAAATAAGAATCAAAATTGCCATCATCCAAAAATCTAACAAAACCAAAATCGCCATACTTCCATAAGTTGCATACCTGTGTAATTTAGGACCTAGTAATGTTCTAGCCATGTGTCCTCCATCCAATTGCCATGCAGGTAATAAATTCAAAAAGGTAATCAAAAACCCAATCCATGCAGCAAACAAAAGCGGTGTCATCAAAACTTCATGACCGTCACCGCCCTTTCCAAATAATGCCAAACTTGCAGTCATAAGTAAGGGTTCTCCTAAATCCCATTTGATCAATCGTGAATCTTCATAAAGTTCTTGAGCAACATCTACTTCAAGAATAGGTGCAGTATATGCAGCAAATATTGAAACTATCACTGCTATTATTAGCCCAGCAATCGGACCTGCAATTGCAACATCAAATAATATCTCTCGATTGACTGTCAATCCTCTTGCTTGAATGAAGGCACCAAAAGTAGGAATTCCAATTATTGGCAAACCTGGAATAAAATATGGCCAAGTAGTTTTTAGTCTGTGAGCTCTGGCTGCTATAAGATGACCTGATTCATGAATTCCTAAAATCCCTAAAAGCGCAAGAGTATAGATTCCTGCCATCTCAAGGGGATCTCCAATTTCAAGAATAGAATTGGCATTTTCTGTACGAACATATCCATCAATCATCACAAAGGTTACCACAATAGCAAACAAAATTCTTGGAGTCCATGAAGCGCTAAGCCACTTTCTTTGTTTTTTTGGAGTAAATTTTTGAATAATTATGTATTTTCCATCCTCCATTTTCTCTAGCCTACACATATAGCTCATACCTTCTAACCTCCACGCCAAGTCTTCAAATTTTGACTTGAAATCAAGATCATCAATTTTGAATTCTAAAGAATACAATGTTTTAGTAAACTGATTTACTTCAAATAATGAATTTACCAGAGAAATGATATCTTCCTGACTAGAATCACTCATAATATTTTAATTCAATATCTTTCCGTTAAATGGCTTTGTAGTCTATGATTAGTTGCTGCAAGAAACCTGAACTTAACAAACTTCAGCCAAATATTAAGTGAAACCAAAACAATTCCATGGGTATTACCTTGAAGGTAGTTATTTTTTAGATTGCAGAAGATGCACTCTACAAAAGGAACTCCTTGTAATTGCAAGGGTTAGTGATGAATTTTTGTAATATTGTAAACATACTATCTCATAAAATTAAATACCAATAGTTGATTACAATTATCATGCAAGTTATTCTAAGAGAAGTAGATAATTGTATAATTCGTAGAGCAGATACTAGCGATCTTATACCTATTATGGAAATAAATCTAAAAACCCTTCCTGAGCATTACTCTGACTATTTCTATGAAAGCTTACTTGCAGAAGTTCCAGAGGCATTTATTGTTGCAGAGATTGATGGAAAACACGTTGGTTATGTTATGTGCAAAACAGAATATGGGTTTTCTAATTTTAAGAAGCTAGGATTTGTAAAAAAAGGACACGTAGTTTCCATTGCTGTCCTTGAAGAATATAGAAAAAGAGGAATTGGAAAAGCAATAGTTGAAGAATCTACTAAAGGTATTAAACTAAAAAAATGCGATGAATTTTATCTTGAAGTAAGATGTAGTAATACAGAAGCCGTACGATTATATGAAAAACTAGGATTCATAATTAAACAACAACTTAATGCATATTATCGTGATGGGGAAGATGCATTTCTTATGGCAATTGAATTTGACAAATAGTTCAAACCAATAAATATATCACAACTAATTTTATCGCGATGGATAAACGTAAAGGAACAGGAATTACAATATTTATTTTGTGTATTGGTGCGTTCTTTGTTTATGCATATTTGTTGATGCTATCTGAATGGAGTCCAATAGTTTTACAATTATCAATCTTAATGATCACAGGAGGAATTCTTGGAGTAATTGCTTGGGTTGGTTATGTCATGGCAACTACAAAACCATCATCTGCAACAATCTCATCTGAGGATTAGATTACTTTGAAATTTTTACATCAACTACTGTTTGATAATATCTAGGCCCCACTGGTCTTACAATTTTTGATGTTAGAATCTTTGATTTGACTGGAGTCACATCAAGATAGTGCTTTTCAGATAATTTTCCTGCATCTGATTTTTTATCTGCATGAATATGAGAATAATAGTGAATTATTCCCCCATTTTTTGTGGTTTTTATTGCAGAGTCCAAAAATTCGTCTGATCTTTCAGGAAGAAGCATTAGTGTTCTATCTGCCTTATCTTGTAATTCTTCATCTACAATTTTGGATGTTTCTCCGTTAATTGATATGACTTTTCCTGCAAGCTTGTTTTGCTGTATATTTTTTTCACAAAGTTTTGAGGCAACTGGGTTGATATCTATACTGTAAACTGTACATTTTTTCTTTTTTGCAGCCATAATTGAAAACATTCCTACTCCAGCGAACATGTTAACCATGGTTTCCCCATCCTGTATTAGATTAGCAATTCTTTCTCTTTCAGTGGATAAACGAGGAGAAAAAAAGGCATTTGCAACATCTACTACAAATTTACATCCAAATTCCTTGTATTCAGTTTCTGTTTTATCCTCTCCTGCAAGAATTTCTAGGTTTCTAGTTCGAAAATCCCCCTCAACTGGAGATGCCTGATAAAACACACTTTTTATGATTTTTACTTCATTTAGTAAAGTCTCACCAATTAGTTTTTTCTTGGGTAAAAGTGAATCTGGTATTCTAACTATTATGATATCTCCTATCTGATCAAATGCTGAAATTAGTTCGTCACTTTCTTGAGATGTAAGAATATTTCCTAATGCTTTTTTTAGCATTCGTGTCATTTCTTATAGTAAAAATTACCAGAACTTTTTTGGTCTTTATCTAATCTACTTTCTAGTTTGTTTACCCGTGGTCTAAGGGTCCTCTCATCTCTTCTAAATGTCATATCCAGAGATTTTAGGAATCTATTCATGGCTTCAGCTTTTGGCATAGGGGAGGTAGCATGTCCTTTTAATCCAGATTCTCCTTCAAAGATTACCATAGAGTCTGACACGAGATCCATTAGTTGAATATCATGGTCAATTACTATAGCTGACTTTCCATATGAGCGAACAAATTTCTGTAAAAATTTTGCAACTGCAATTCGATCTTCAACATCTAAAAATGCAGATGGTTCATCTAAGGCATATAGATCTACTTTTTGTAAAAGGCAAGAGACAACGGCTACTTTTTGCAATTCTCCTCCTGACAAATTCTTTACTGATTTGTTGTAAAGTTTTTTGATTTTTAATGGATCAACAATTTGCTCTTCTTCCTGACTTCCTTCAATAGGTGATTCATTTGCTTTATCTAGTATTGCAACTACCTCCACATCGATATCATTTTCCAGATATTGTGGTTTGTAGGCAATCTTAATTTTCTTGTCAACTTTACCCGAGTCTGGTTTTATTGCACCTGCAATCATTTTCATCATGGTTGTTTTACCCAGGGCATTTGCACCCATTATGCCTAGAACTTCTCCTTTTCTAACCTTGCCAGGTTCAATAGTTAAAGAAAATGAAGAGAATTTTTTTTCAAGTTTTGGATATGTAATAACTTCACTCCCTATTTGGAACTCATCAGTGGAAGAAGAGGACACATCAAAAGAGAATTTTTTATCTCTAAATCTAACATTTTCAGTGGGAAGATATCCTTCAAGAAATACATTAATTCCAACTTTGGTGGATAGTACATTTGAAACAATTCCATATGCTGTAGGTTCTCCATAAAGTACTTCGATGAAATCACTTAGAAAATCAAGAAGTGTCAGATCATGTTCTACAACCATTACGCTTTTTCCAAGCTTTGCCAAACTCTGAATAACTCTAGCAACACTAGTCCTTTGAAATACATCGTTGTACGATGATGGCTCATCAAAAAAATAAAAATCAGTATCCTTTGATGCAACAGTTGCTATAGCTAATCTTTGTAATTCACCTCCACTAAGTTCTTTGAGATTCTGTTCCATGGAATTCTCTAGTCCTAATTCTTTTACAAGCTGTCTTGAAATTCCTCTTTCATCATATTTTTCAATTAACTCTTTTCCTGTTCCATCAAAGGATTGTGCTAAATGTTGAATCTGCTGAGGTTTAATTGATGCACGAATTTGTTTATCTTTAATTTTTTCAAAATGTGATTTTAATTCTGTTCCACTATAATATTTTAAAATCTCTTCCCATTCTGGGGGATTTTCATATCTTCCCAAATTTGGTTTGAGTTTACCTGATAGAATATTTACTACAGTACTTTTACCCATTCCATTTCTTCCCAGTAAGCCGACAACTTGTCCTTTCTTTGGAGTTGGTAATCTGTATAGCCTAAAGGAATTTGGACCGTATTGATGAATTTTGTCACTTGCCAATTCACTTGCCAGATTTACAATGGTAATAGCATCAAATGGACACACCTTGACACATATTCCACAACCATTACAGATATCCTCATCAATTTGCGCTTTTTTAGATTCCTCGTTTAAAACAATACAATCTGCCCCAGACTTGTTTACAGGACAATACTTTATGCACTCTAATCCACATTTTTTTGGCTGGCAGAGATCCATATCCAGCACCGCAACTCTATGAGTCATGTCGTATTTCGATAAATCCTTGCTTTATACCTCTCTTGGACCTCTCATAAAACCGGCGTTACCTTAATAGATAAGAATTTGATTATACTGATTAAGCCGGCCATAGCGTTAGGGTGCGACCCAATCCCATTCCGAACTTGGAAGTCAAACCTAATGTCGCTGTTGTGCTACTAAGGTGCGAGAGCTCTTGGGAAGCAACAGTGCTGGCATTTTTAATTTAATCAATCTATTAATATCGAATTTATCATAATCATTCAAATGCCAAACTGTAGTGTTTGTGGACAAGAATTCTCAGATGATATTCGATTTTTAAATCACATGATGGAAAAACATGGTTTTAGAAATCCAAACATTGACAAACCAGACCGAAATAGTAGAGGCTACTAATCTAATTCTTTTAAAATTTCTCTAAGTGTCTCTATCTCATCAGTTAAAAAATCAACAGTTGCAATGACACTATTTTTAGCAGAATCTGAAATTTCATATTTCATTTCTTTTCCAATTAACTTTGTTAATTCCTCTCGTTCCATGATTAGATCACTCAATCTCATTACTGCATTCTCAACTGTCATCAAATTTCACCAATTTTATGACTATGACCATCTGGGTGAATACATTGATCACCAACATGTTTGTAGTGAATATAATCATGACCTGTATGATGTACATCATTACAATCACATACTTTTTCTTCTACCATAATTGGTTAACACATTTTTTCTATAATAACATGCCAATTAATTTTCAAAATTGATAATAAATCTCAAATGAAAAATTTAGATTTTTTGAAGATAATCTAAAATTAAACGTACGCCAAAACCAGTAGCTCCTTTTGGATTGTATGGTTTGGATTTTGTTGCTACTTGTGTCCATGCCACTCCTGCAATGTCTATGTGAACCCAAGGAGTTTCTTCAATTGCATTTTTCAAAAATGCAGCAGCTGTAATTGTGCCTGCTGCCCTTCCAATTCCTATATTTTTCATATCTGCGACATCTGATTTTATCATATCCATATAGTCATCATTTAGAGGGAGCTCCCAGACTCCTTCAGTTGTTCTCTTTGAGGATTCATTGATTTTTTGTTTTAATCTTTCATCGTTTGAAACTATTGCAGCCACATTGGTACCTAATGCAACAATACATGCACCAGTTAATGTAGCAAAATCAATTATTGCCTTTGGTGAATATTGTTTTTCACCATAGGCTAACGCATCTGCTAAAATCAATCTTCCTTCTCCATCCGTGTTTAGTATTTCAGCCGTTTTTTCCATTGTATAATTTTATGATGTCTCCTGGTCTATATGATTCTCCACCTGGCATATTTTCAACAGATGGAATTATTCCAACAACATTAACTGGCAATTTTAATTCTGATACAGCTTTCATAATTCCTAAAACTGTACATCCGCCACACTTGTCAAATTTCATCTCATCCATTTTTTCACCAGGTTTTAAGGAAATTCCGCCAGTATCAAAAGTTACAGCTTTACCAACTAATACAATTGGTTTTTTATTACTTCGTCCACCATGATGTTCCAGAACCATCAATTTGGGTTCATTTTTACTACCTTTCCCAACTGCTGTAATTCCACCAAATCCTTTTTTCTTAAGCTCATTTTGTGAAAACACAATACATTTCATTTTGTTCTTTTTTGCAATACTTTTAGCAAAAGTTGCCAAGGTTGTAGGTGTGCATTCATTTGGTGGCAAGTTTGCAATACTTTTAGTAAAAATAACTCCATCTGAAATAATTTCAGAATTTTTAATAGCTTTGGAAATCCTATTTGATTTTGAAACAAGAATGGACAGGTCAGGATCTGATCTTTCTTGTTTTGATTTGAATTTCTCAAATTTGTATAACGCCATTTTAC
>PVMK01121510.1_pt1 | contig 41243 bp, 31 predicted proteins | sample 1853481 | NCBI WGS metagenome assembly PVMK01 (sample SAMN08533507, study PRJNA380276) | Marine sediment metagenome, whole genome shotgun sequencing project.
TCCTGGAGACAGGCAACTACGGTTTAAAAGGCATATAGAGTTAAATTCGCACTGAGTTAAAAATTAACTTTCCAACACGTGAATACCGTTGCTTTGGTAAAATTTAGAACCCGAAACTGATTGGACTATTAGTAAAAGCTTTCTTATATGCCTATCGTTATAAATATGCAGGGTGGTTAGGCCATGAGCGGCAACTATTTTGCCCGATGTGCCGCAGGTTCGGGAGCATCAACCAGGATCGTGCCCTAAATGCGGTATGGCGCTGGAGCGGGAGATGATGCCAGCGTTGGCTAACTCGCAGTATACCTGTCCATGCACCCGGAAGTTATCAGAGAAGCGCCTGGGGATTGTCCCATTTGTGGTATGGCATTGGAGCTGGTGACTATATCATTACTAATCGTAACCACAATCTCCCTTGTAATGACATCTACCGGATATACGGCCGGGTAGACCAGTTGCAATGACCGCGCAACTGATCCACAACCTGCGTAATTCCGGGGTCCTGGGTCCTCCCGACAGCATTAATCTGGTTGAGACCCATATTTCATGGGTGTTGTTAACCGGAAATATGCGTACAAGATTAAAAAACCGGTGAACCTGGGTTTTCTCGACTTCACCACTGCGTCGCGTAGAAAATACTATTGTGACGAGGAATTGCGCCTGAACCGGCGGCTTGCTCCGGATCTGTATCTCAAAGTTGTAACCATTTCCGGCAGCCCCGAAACACCGGTTATCGACAACAGCAAGACCGGATTCGATTTTGCCGTGAAAATGCGTCGATTCGACCGGGACTGCGAGCTGGCGCATGTTATCGAAACTGATATCGACTTGTCTGGCCCCTTCAGGGAACTGGCCAGAACCCTTGTCGAATTTCACCGCAACGCGAATATTGCTGACCCTGGGTCCAATCATGGGGCAGAATCAACTTTGCGGCAACACGCCGGAGACAATTTCAGCTGTGTTGCCGATGAACTGGAGGATGCCGTCCTAAAGGAAAAGCTAGGCAGGCTGCAGCAATGGACTATGGCATCGTTTAGGCAAAATCATGATCTTTTTGAACAACGAAAGCAAACTGGAAGGGTTCGCGAATGTCATGGCGATCTTCACCTTGGGAACCTGGTTTTACTGGATCACAGAATTGTTCCATTCGACTGTCTTGAATTTAGCGAAAGCCTACGCTGGATTGATACTGCCAGCGAAGTTGCATTCCTCTTCATGGACCTGTGCGCTCACAACCGAGAACAGCTGGCCTGGCCGTTCCTCAATCAGTATCTTGAATTCAGCGGCGACTACGGAATTCTGGGAATCTTCAGGCACTACCTGGTCTACAGGGCAATGGTCCGCCTCAAGGTTACCTGCCTGTCAAAGACTGGCAAGGACATTGACCCGGTGGCCAGAAACTACCTTCTATTAGCTGAAAAATTTGCCTATCAGTCTTTACCACTTCAACTTATCGTTACACATGGCCTGTCCGGTTGCGGCAAAACCTGGTTGACCGACCGAATTCTCGAGTCTGCACCTGTAATCCGCGTACGAACAGACTCATTAAGAAAACTGGATGACGAACTGGCTCCGGAATCTATTGGCCGGAGCGGGTCTGTGGCGGACCGTTACAGCGAGTATGGGAGGTCCCGGGTATATTCTCGTGCGGCGAAAGTTGCTGATTCGATTATGGATGCTGGATTCCCTGTTGTTGTCGATGCCACGTTCCTGCACAAGAAACACCGTGACCAGTTTCGAAAACTCGCCGCGCACAGGGACTATAGCTTTCGAATTCTTGATGTCGATGCGACTTACTGTACGTTAGTCAATAGAATCAGGCACAGAACAAAGATCAACCAGGACGACTCGGAAGCTGATGTCGATGTGCTGAATTCCCAAATGAAATCACTGGAACCCCTGGAAAATTTCGAATTTCAAGATACGATTAAAGTAGATACCAGTGGAAATTTGAATCCATCTGATATAAGCAAACTTGCAAAAGACCTGGGCCTGGCGATCTGATCCAGCTCACATCGCCCGCCAACCACCACGATACCGCCACATCGACTGATTTTCCGTGCAGGGTTTTCAGCCTGGGTACTGGCAAGTTAACTTGGTAGCACCTGCAAACGAGGCGACACACCAATGTGGTTGCAGTGGATATGCATCGATTAAGTGAAAACACATACTCACCGGGCAATGCAATTTCCGAAGGTATTAAGCGAAGACTAGTTCTAACACTGGACTCGGTATGTGGGACTGGCCACCTATAACCTCACGAAATTTTTACAATATTGTTGATCTGAGTCAAAATGTTTACCTGGTTAATGTGCAGAATTACTATTAATAATTCTTTTTTGATTTTAAATATAGGAGCACGACAATGACTGAAATTACTAGAACCTCTGTAGCTCGACCAAGAAGGGTACTTTTTGGAGATGATTTTGACAACCTGTTTGAAGGTTTTTTCCGACCGATGACTCGGACTGCTGGAGATGACAATGGGAAGTTTGATGCCAGCAGTGGATGTAGTCGATGAAGAATCTCGCTACGTAATAAAAGCTGAGTTACCCGGCGTCGACAAAAAAAACATCGATGTGACCATAAACGACGGCATACTGACGATCAACGCCAAACGTAAGTCGGATGACGAAGAAAAAGACGACAAAGGTCGCATAATTCGTCGCGAAAGTCAGTATGGAAACTACGTTCGAAGTATGCGGCTCGATACAACAATCGATGTCAAGCATGTCAAGGCCAGCTATAAAGACGGAATACTAAAGCTTGTACTCCCAAAAGCTGAGCAGGCGAAGCCAAAAAAGATCGAAATCGATATCGATTAAGAAGTCAGCATCAGGCTATTTCGTCCACATTCCACTGACGGGGTACAGGAGGAAGCAGACGAAATCCTGAGTCAAAAAAATGGTCGCTTATTGCCCAGACCGTGTAAAAACGCAGCAGCGAAGGTTGCGGTGGGGCAATAAAAGGGTACTGCCACGGATGCGAACATTAAAATCCCCTGTCCTGCAACAGGCATGGCACTCTGTTGGCTGCGACGATCCGGAAAAGTTGACTCCGGAATCATTGGAGTAATTATCCGGGTTGCACTACCCTTTTAGCCTGGAAAGAAACGCATCTGCCCGGGTGATCATTGACTCCGCCAGCTTGACCAGATCGTTACCAAACGTAGCACTTTCCCAGGACTGTATTTTTTCGATTTCAAATTCTGCCAGGTGTTTTTCCATCAGTTCTTTCTGGAGGCGCACATCGTCAATCTTGTCTCTGTAGGAATCACTCAGCTCCCAGTTGGCGCGGTCGGCTACCTGTTCAAGCTCATCCAGGCGTGATTGCGCCCTTACCAGCGCCACTTCAATTTCTTCTATTCGCTGTTTCAGGTTGTATGTCATGAAAGACTCTCCCTAGTGGGACATTAACAACGGGATGTTCATTTCCCTGAGAATATATCTGCTGGCGCCACCCAATACCGTTTCCCTGACCCTGGAATGACCATAGGCCCCCATCACAACCATGTCTGCGCCATAGCGCTTGGCCAATGCCAGCAGGATCTCACCATCTGAACCGCCCTTGTTACTGACATTTTCAGTCTCTACTGCAATGCCATGGCGTGCCAGGTGTTTTGCAAGATCGACTCCTGGCAATTCGTTGTACCCGAAATTTCCAACCGAAACAACATGAACTGCGTTAGCCGCTTCAAGAAATGGCATCGAATCATGCACCGCCCGAATCGCTTCGCGGCGACCATTCCAGGCGACCATAACAGTACCTCCAGGAATGCTGTCACGGGAATTATAGGGGACAACAAGTACCGGCCTCCCGGAGGATAGGGACACACGCTCCACCACCTCCGCATTGATGTCGCCGGAGTCATTTTTGTCATGCTGGCCTAAAACCAGGAGATCGCTGGTCCCTGCATGCCTGGTTATCCCGATTGAGACTTCGTTCTCTTCCACCACCCAGGAAACCCGACTTTCCCAACTGCTTTCGAGTTCCTGGAACAGGGCTTTTGCCGAAGCGGCAAGGTCATCCTTGTATTCTGCGGCAATCTGGGCCATGGCCGCAGGAACAGCCATACCAGTATAAACGGGAATATGCAGGGGCGGTACAACGAAAATGCCGGTGAGGTGCGCATCAAACGACTCTGCCAGCCGGGCTGCAATTTCAAATCGGTTTCTACAGCTGGCAGCTCGATCTACATGTACCAGTATGTCTTTGATTGCCATCATATTTCTCCTCAGTATTCAGCCGTGATCATGGCCTGGCCGGGAATCCGGTGAATTGATCTCGATTAATCAGAGTAACAAAACTTCTGACCATTGGCAAACATAAAGGTCGTATATTAGTCCTAAGCGACATAGCACCAGCCGTATAACTGACCCCAAAACAGGTAACCCCGGTTTTGTGGCCAGTTAACTTGGCAGTACCTTTTGAAGGAGTATAATAAATATATGAACAAAATCCCCAAATGGTACTGGTTTGTATTGATTGGCCTGTTCCTGTTCGGATCATTGATCACCAGCGAAACGACCAAAAAGAACTCTGACTCAACCATAGCATACAGCCAGTTCCGGCAACTGGCATACGATGACCTGGTCAGCGAAGTGGAGATCAAGGGTGTCGAGGTAGTCGCGCAGCTTAAGGTCCCGGTTCAGGTGGGTGATCTCGACAAAAAGCTGACCAGTGTCCGTACTTTGTTGCCGGTTAGCGGTGACGAGGATCTGCTGAATGTGCTTCACACCAATAAGGTTGTGCTGTGGAATCACCCTGTTGAAGAGGGTAACAGCTGGCTGATCAATTTGTTGCCGTGGATTGTCATTCTGGCAGTGTATTTTTATTTCCTGCGTAAATTCCAGTCCAACATGCTGGACCGGCTCGGTGGCCGCTCATCTCGGGACTTTCTCCAGGGTTCCACGAAAAAAGCGGAAAAGAACACCCGCAAGGTTACATTTGATGATGTTGCCGGCCAGGAGTCGGCGAAACGTGAGGTAGCCGAACTGGTTGATTTTTTGAAGAATCCGGAAGTTTACGAGAAACTCGGTGCTCAACCTCCACGCGGCGTGCTACTCATGGGGCCGCCGGGAACCGGGAAAACACTGCTGGCCAGGGCCCTGGCGGGAGAAGCGGGGGTTGAGTTTTTCCACATATCCGCATCCGAGTTTATTGAAATGTTCGTCGGTGTCGGCGCTTCCCGTGTGCGCAAGATGTTTGAAGAAGCCAAGAACCGTGCACCCAGCATTATTTTCATCGACGAGCTGGATGCCGTAGGCAGGGTCCGTGGTGCAGGACTTGGAGGTGGAAACGATGAACGCGAGCAGACCCTGAACCAAATTCTTTCAGAGATGGATGGCTTTACCGGCCATGAAACGGTGATTGTCCTGGCTGCCACCAATCGCCCTGATGTACTCGACCCGGCACTGCTCAGGCCGGGCAGATTTGACCGGCATGTCACCCTGGACCTACCCGACAAATTGGCACGCAAGGCAATTCTGGATGTGCATATCAAAAACGTCCCCCTTGACTCCAGCGTCGACCTGGAAACCGTTGCGGCAAACTGCCCGGGTTTTTCAGGTGCTGACCTGAAAAATCTCGTCAACGAAGCGTCAATTGCTGCTGCACGCCAGGGGGATGAAAAAGTTTCCATGAAACATTTCGATGAAATGCGTGACAAGATTATCATGGGGTCGGTACGGACCCTCGCCATCCAGCCGGACGAACATCACCGCCTTGCAGTCCATGAAGCCGGTCATACCGCCGTAGCGTGGTATCTGCCCAATGCCGATCCTGTGTACAAGGTGACAATTATTCCCCGGGGCCAGAGCCTGGGCAGTACCCACATACTGCCGGAAAATGAACGGCATACCCTGTCTGAAGATTATTTGCACGATCGCCTTGCAATCTCCCTGGCCGGACGTTGCGCTGAAAAAATATTTCTTGGCAATGTCAGCTCTGGCGCCGATGATGACATTAAATCCGCAACTCAGCTTGCCAGGTCCATGGTCTCGCGATGGGGCATGTCCGAAGAGATCGGGCCTGTGGATTTACGCCAGAGCGAGGAGCATCCATTCCTGGGCAGGGAATTTGCACAGCCAAGGCATTTCAGCGAGATTATGTCGAACAGAGTTGATGAAGCGGTTTCGGAAATGATTAAAAATGCCGAGCACAGGGCCGGGCAGATTATCACCGAGCACCGCAAGCAGATAGAGGGGCTGGTTGATACCCTGGAAGAAAAGGAGACCCTTGATCATGACGAAATAGAGAGCCTGCTTTACCGCGCCAGCTCAGGTAAGATTGCCCGCTTTCCTAAGACTCCGAAAAAAGACTCGAAGCCAGGCTCCTCGGGCTAGCTGATTCAGGGCTAACCACAAGTTTAGGGGATATCTACAAGAGCAATGGATTTTCAGATTGCCCATCGCATACTGGCAGACGATCTATGATTACTAAATTGATCTCTGCCGGTATTGATTTGAATTCGATTAGAATTCTTGCCGGTCATTCTTCGAAACAGACTACGCAACGATATGTGGATGAGAATCCTGATATGCTGGCAAAGATAATGAAGGAGTTATAGAAACTTGGATTCAATCAACCTGACTTTTTGGCTACCTTTTTCTTTGTTGTTGGTTTTTTCTTCACTGTAGTCTTCTTTGCTACTTTCTTATTAGTAACTTTCTTCTTCACTACTTTTTTCTTGGCGGTCTTTTTCACAGTAGCTTTCTTTGCTGTATTTTTTTCTTTCTTTTCGAAAAGTTTATTCCATTCCTTATCAAGCTTTTCAATACCACGTTGGAAGTATTTTGCAGTTGCAGCATATTCCTTCGAAGCATTCAAGCGTTCACTAACAGAGTGAAACGTTTCCCGTAGGTGGGCGGCCTCAGACTTGGTTTCATCGAGAAGTTTACTCATATTCTCAACTTGTTTTTTCGCTGCTGTCGCGCTTGATTTCAGGAACTTCTTTTCAGCCATTACTAGCTTGGTTCGTGTTTTCCTAAGTTTGGCATTAGTTTGCTTTAGCTTTCGCCTTAGAACATCGCGTTCACGGGTAATTGCTTTATTTGTTTTTTCGGCAAGTTTGAAATAATCCTTTTTTGCCGCAAGGAACGCTTTTTGTGCTTTAGATACTTGTTCTGGCATGATGGTTAAACCTAATTGAGAAATGTTTGATTAATGTAGACAGTGAATTATAGTGGAACAGCACATACGGGGTGATTGTATGATAATTTTCTAGTTACAATTTTTAATATAGCCAATCTAACGGGACAGTTTGCAAAGTTATATTAGCTTACTTCTGCGCGCCTCGTAAGGGGTATTTCCAACGAAGGCACCATGGGGTCTGGGCCGTTCGATGACGGATGGGTGGTGGGTATTGAAGCGCCATCGGGAGGACTGCTGGCGACCCTGCGTCTTAATTCCGGAGCAGTAGCCACTTCGGGGGACTATATCAATTACTATGAACTTGCCGGCAGGCGATACTCACACCTGCTGGATCCCGCAAGTGGCAAGCCCGTTGATCACCGGCTTTCCATGGTCTGCGTCGCTGCCCCCAGCGCCATGGACGCGGATGCCTGGTCCACAGCGCTGATGGTAATGGGACTCGAGCGCGGTTATGCATTTGCACTACAAAACCGAATGGCCGCCTTGTTTGTGAGCCGCCAGGCCGGGGGCTTGACCAGAATCGATTTGACCCCACCTTTCAATAGTCTCATTCAGCAACGCGCCGCACCAACATGATGACCACCATTTTCATTGCAGTAATTGTATTCATGCTGGCGGTAGCCGGGCTTTGCGTGGGAACACTGGCGGGCCGCCGCCCGCTCAAGGGCAGCTGCGGAGGCTGTGCGAATTGTCTAACCAGAGGAAAAAAGCATGACTAAACTACCTACCGTCGAAGACTACATGGCCAGGACCCTGCATACCTTCCTGCCCAGTGATAATATTCACTTCGCTGTTGAGACGCTACTGAAAAACCGTTTTTCCGGCGCACCGGTTGTCGACGAGAATGGGAAGCTACTCGGCGTCCTGTCGAAGAAGGACTGTCTCGAAGTGGTATACGCCGGAAGTTATCACCAGGACTGGGGTGGTTCGGTGGAGGAGTATATGAGTCCAGACGTCCAGACCATGGAAGCAGACATGGATATTATCGCTGCCGCGGACCAGTTTGTGCAGTCCAGTTACCGACGTTTCCCGGTGCTGTCAAACGGCCATCTGGTGGGTCAGATCAGTCGCCACGCTATCCTGCCCGCCCTGCATGATCAGTGGAGGAAATAACTGGGGCATCACCTGCTTTCAGCCATTCATTATCGATTACTCAGACAAGAGGCAATGTTGTGCTGGAGACAGGCAACGGCAGTTTAAAAGACATATTGTGTTAAAATCGTATTGAGTCAAAAGTTAACTTGCCAGTACCAAACATAGCGATAATATGACTGGAGGAAGAGACAATGGTTGATAACCAAAAAGCGCGATCCCGGATGGTCAAAGACCAGATTGCCGCCCGGGGAGTTCGATCCAGGCTGGTGCTGGACGCCATGGAAGCTATACCGCGAGAGGCTTTCCTGCCTGTTCAGCTGCACGAGTTTGCCTATGATGATACCCCCCTGCCCATCGCCGAGGGACAGACCATTTCACAGCCTTACATTGTTGGGTTCATGGTGGAGGCGCTGGATCTGGTTGGCGGTGAAAAAGTTCTTGAAATCGGCACGGGCTCTGGGTACGCTGCTGCAGTACTGTCCCTGATTGCCGGGGAAGTATACACGCTGGAGCGTATCGCCCAGCTTGCCGGAAAAGCCCGTGAGTCACTATCTGAAGCGGGATTGCGAAATATCCATGTCATACATTCTGATGGCACCCTCGGGTGGCCGGAGCAGGCGCCCTATGACGCAATCGTAGTCACTGCTGGCGGGCCCGGCGTTCCGGAATCCCTGAAAGGCCAGCTAAAGATCGGAGGGCGCCTGGTCATTCCCATTGGAGCAGACGCAAATTCCCAGGAACTGGTGAGGGTCACCCGAATTTCCAAACACGAATTCAAATCCGAGGACCTGGCGGATGTCCGCTTCGTTCCGCTGATTGGCGAGCAAGGCTGGACTGAGGCCGATGAAATTCCCGGCCCACCCCGGGCTAACTCGGTTCAGCCGCAAGCGGTTGACGGGTCAGCTGGCGCAATGATCCGCAACATATGCGAGGAATTTGAATCCATAGAGATCGCCAACCTCACTCCGCTCCTTGATCGCATAGATGATGCTCGTGTCGTCCTGCTGGGTGAGGCATCTCACGGGACATCCGAGTTTTATCGCATGAGAGCAAGAATAACCCGTGCGCTGATAGAAAGAGGAGGATTTAATTTTGTGGCGATCGAGGGAGACTGGCCTGATGCGGCGCGCATCGACCATTATGTCCGGCATTCTGAATACCCCCCCTCTGAATGGACGGCATTTGCCCGCTTTCCTACCTGGATGTGGCGTAATGACGAAGTCCGCCAGTTTATTGAATGGATGAGAACCTGGAATTCGGGCAAGGCCGTCGATCAACGAATTGCATTTCATGGGCTTGATCTATATAGCCTTTATAACTCGATTCGCTCAATTCTTACTTACCTGGACGATGTTGACCCCGATACCGCACAGCTTGCCCGTACGCGGTACGGCTGCCTGGGACCCTGGCAGTCAGACCCGGCCGCGTACGGCCATGCGGCGCTCACTGAATCTTATAGAAGTTGCGAACAAGATGTTACCCAGATGTTGCAGGAGTTACTGGCCCGGCAAACCCGTCTCTCACAACATGACGGTGAACGATTCATGGATGCCGTCCAGAATGCAAGGCTGGTGGCCAATGCCGAGCGCTACTATCGAATCATGTACTATGGATCCAGATCCTCTTGGAATCTTCGTGACACCCACATGTTCGATACCCTGATGATGCAGCTCGCTTACTATGGGAAGCGCAGCAGAGCTGTAGTCTGGGCCCACAATTCCCATGTGGGGAATGCGGCCGCCACTGAAATGTCGGCCCGGGGTGAAACCAATATCGGCGAGCTGTGCCGAAAGGAATTTGGCGATGGGGTTTATTCAATCGGGTTTGGTACCCACACCGGAACCGTTGCGGCGGCCTCGAACTGGGATGCGCAGATGGAAATCAAGGAAGTTGTGCCTTCTCTGCCAAGGAGCTATGAACGACTCTTCCACGATACGGGCTGCCCCAGTTTCTCTCCTTCCCTTAAGGAAGCTGGCGGGTACCAGCCTTGGAGAGGCTTTATCCCGGCCACTACTGCAGCGGGCCATAGGCGTTATTTACCGGCCTGAAACCGAGCGGGCCAGCCACTACTTTCAGTCGAACCTGTTGCAGCAGTTCGACGAATATATCTGGTTTGATGAAACCCGCGCGGTCACGCCGTTAAAAACGTCGGAAATGGAAGGTCTTCCCGACACCTATCCCTTCGGTATCTGACCACCTTCGAAAATCCGACCAGGGAAGCACCCACATAACCAGCGAATATTTCCCCGATTACCCTCCCCAGGATATAGGCGACGCTGACAACTCCCAGGCTGAACGAGCTGGCCAGGCCAGCTTGGAATCCGGCGAGAAGGAAAAACACGATTAGGAAAGGCTGCTGGACACCTTTTATTGCGTGAAGGGGTCTTTCATCGTGACATGCAAAATTTGATACCACACAGCCCATGGCCATGCATGCAAGGATATAGGAAAAATCAAGTGCTGCCGCCAGGTCTCCGCACACTGACACGAATCCAAGGGTCTCAATGAGCGTCAACTTACCTTTTGTGATGCGGCCTGTAACCCAGGCCATGGGTATTTCCAACTCCACCCCAAGCAACAAGGCCCCGCCAATTTCATGTACTTTCCCCCATACCAGGCCCACAGAAGGGTATTGGCAAGTTAACTTTTGACCCGCTACCAATTAAACGCAATATGTTCTTTAAACAGCAGCTGCCTGTCTCCAGGTCAATAATTCCCCATGTCTTAGTAATCGATAATGTATGGCTGAAACCAGGTGACGACCCAGATAAAATAGATTGTAAACGGCTGCATGGATGCTCAGGAATCGTTGTGCCTGTCTTGGTGATTTGAACCGACGCACTCCCCTCTCCCGTACTCGAGTCGACTGATGCGAAAGCTCAGCACGATTATTCGCATTTTGGCTGGTATCATGCATGACATCAGGCATCAACTCTCGATGAGCAACCCCATAGTTTCTCAGTTTGTCCGTGACAATCCGTCTTGGTTCGCCCTGATAGGTCTTTAATATCCGCCTAAAGAATCGTTTCGCAGCAGCACCATCACGGCGTGACTGAAGGAAAACATCAATGACTTCGCCATCCTGATCAACAGCCCGCCATAAGTAATGCTGTTTCCCCTCGATCTTAACGAAGGCTTCGTCTATGAAGAAGGTATCCCCGAAACCTCGGTGTTTTCGTTTCAGCCTCCGGACGTACTGAGGACCAAACTTGTTACACCATAAACGTATGGATTCCCGAGTTACGTTAATGCCCCTTTCTGCGAGCATATCTTCGATATCCCGATGGCTGAGATTGAATCAATAGTACAGCCAGACCGCGTATTGGATGATTTCGGATGGGAATCTATGGCGTTTATATGGATTGTTTTGAATATTCATCCATATATTGTCGCTCAGCTGTAGTTAACTTGGCAGTATTCGAAAAAGAGCTACAGTGTCGCCAGCTCCTGGTTGGATACGCAATCGGCCAAGGAGTTGTTACTCATGTAATCCACTTTGCGCTCTAGTGCATCGATAATCGGCTGCATGAAGTTAATCCCCGTCAGGTGAACCGCACGGACCAGCGCCCCGGGGCTGAACACATTGATTTCTATGATTTTGTTACCAACAATATCAAGCCCTACGAGAAACATTCCATCCTCCTTGAGCTGCGGCCCGGCCTTGTGGGCGATTGATTTCATCTGGTTGTTCACGTTCGCGATTGCCCCCTTGCCGCCAGCAGTCAGGTTAGTCCTGATATCACCGCCGGTGCGCATGCGTCGTAACGCACCTCCTACGCCTTCATGTTCAAGAATGTGGCCGTTCAGCAGAAATAGCCGAGTATCACCCTGCTTTATTGCGGGCAGGTACTCCTGGACGATAACGTAGCCATCCTGCATGACTGAAGTAACCATCTGGTTTATGTTTTCCGGTTCATCCAGGCGCACCATAAACACATTACGCCCTCCGGATCCCTGCAACGGCTTGATCACGGCCTTGCCACCATGTTCTGCTACAAAAGCCAGCATTTCTTTTCGGTCACGGGTAATAATCGCATCAGGGCGAATCTCTGCCGGGAATATTTGCAGGTAAATCTTGTTGATTGCGTGGGTCAATCCATTCGGATCGTTGAGTACAAGCACACCATGACGCATTGCCAGCCGACCGAAATTGATTGCTGCCAGACGTGCCCATGGGCGCCTGAAGAAATCCTGCGATGGATCATTGCGCAGCAGCAGCACATCAAGCTGATCAACGGATAGCCTGTTTACGGTCGCTCGGGAAGACTGTATTGACTGCAACATGGTCCGTGGACTTCGATAGTGCCGTGGTTCCGGGCCGCGGGCAATGGCATGCACCTGCTCGTCCATACCATAGGAGAAATCCTCCAGGCTTATATAGCAAATCTCGTGACCACGTTTAAACGCCTCAAAAGCGAGATAGGTCGTGGTATAGCCTTCAACCTCGCTGAAGATATCATTGACAACAATACCTAGTTTCATGATAAATACCCCAGTACCAGTTTCATTGCGCTGCCACTGCCCTGAATTTCTTTCAATCGTGTCGATGCCTGGTCAGTTTCAAGGTATCTTGGCAACAACTTCGGAGGCTCGAGTATCTTTCTCCACAGTAACTCTTCTGTTATCTCAATGTGCTGGAGGGCTATTTTACCCACCAAAAGAGTTTCCAGCCGTTCCCCCCGCTGCAGGTATTCCAGTACTTCGATAAGCCCACGCAGATAAATCGCATCCTTGGTGAACCCCCCACCACGAAAAACCCGCATGCTGATATTATAGGCGGCATGTTGGTTAAATCCATAGTTATCATGCATCGAGCGGAAAACATCTACAAACCCTGCACCCTGTATGAGCTGACTCACCGCGACAACCCGACCTGCTATCTGCCTGATACGGGGGCGGCTAAGTCCACCGACCAGGTATTCTGCCAGTACCGCAATACCTTCCTGTAACTCCTCGTAGCCGGCAAGTCCGACCTGGAGCAGTTTGAGGGGTTGGCAACCACCGTTGTGGTAAGTCAGTGCATGGGTGCCAATCTCATGCTGTAAAGTCGCGTCAATTCTGTGTTCCGGAACTTGCGCGCTTTCACTTATCAGAAACTGCCCATGGGAAACCATGAGTCCGGGTATATCGGACCGCACAGTCACGGATATCGCCAGACTCGGATCCTGTTTCAGGTAATATTCAATTTCGCTTTCCGCATGCAGCGCAAAACTTGCGGCATTCAGAAAATGTGAAGCTCGGTCGTCGTGGGTATGCGCTGGCACATTATCCAGTAACTTCTTTGCAATCTCGGTGGATTCGATTTCGTTACCCCCATAAACCTGCTGGCTTTCAAGCAGAAAATTTTTGGTGCCACGGTCAGTGAGCATAGTCAGCTGGCGGTCGAGTTCAATCCGCTTGGTGTCGAAGATGGAGTGCAACGCTGGATCTTCTACCGATTCAACCGGAATCTCGTACAGGCGGCGCTTCAACTCCACGGGATCAATCAGCAGCGCGCGGTAGTGGAATTCAGGGGCCTCTGAGAAATTACTCTTACGAAAATCGAGCCAGGCCTGCTCGACATTGATCGGAGTGACATTAAGCAGCATGTTCAATGCATCATCGATAGACACCAGCTCGCTATCCACCTTGTGATGTATGCTTTCAATTTTGCCCGGCCCGAGTTCATGGTAGTGAGCCGGAGCATAGTTCGCATGGGACTCGATAAAGGTATAAACTGCCCGCCGGATTGCTTGACCCAGGTTTTTTCTCAGCTCGGCGAATACCTGTGGCAGCAGCTCGCCAGTAGATGGCAAGCGAAAAAAGGGGGAAATCTCTAGCCCGATCAAATGAACATTGCTATTGCATGCGTACTTCGGAGACAAAGGCGGACCCATTTCTTCTGGCCCAGGTACTTTATCGTACACCATCTCAATTGTGGGGTTGCTACCAGGTAACCAATGCGATGAAACCAGCGCCCTTTCCAGTTCTTCTAGTATCTTGATTGGCGCATGCAGATGCTGCGCATGCAAGGTCAGGTCCGGCAGAAACATCCCCGTCTCAGGCTCCGGCTCACCAGCTTCCCCGGTCCAGATTTCAATCAACAGTGCACTACTGAAACGATCACACAAATAGGCAAGAATGGTTTCAAGCAGGCTTTTCAATGCCTCTGAATCGAAATCGTCCTCTTCCACCACGAGGTAGGAGGCCTGGGTTGTCAACAGTTCCTCGGCTCGCCGCTCACCACCCACCTGTGGCTGGCGGTAGAGGCAGAGAAAAGGCTGGGCCCGCTCGATTCTTATCTGACTACCAGCTGCGAAATCCATGGCGACAGATCTACCGGCATCGAGATCCTGCACGATGCCTTGAGCAAGCTGCTTATTTTGACTGACAGATCCCATGGTCAATGCAATTCCGTGATTATTGCGGCAGCTCCCAGCCGAAAAGCTTCACGCAATGCGGCGACCTGCCGAATGTCCACCAACCCGGTCCACTCGTCCATAAAAAACTTTCTGACTTCTATAGCAAGTACGCAGCCACTTTTGGGGAAATGCTCATGCACAAACTGGGCCAGGTATCGACCCCTGAAATTGACATTTTCCCTGACATCGAGATGCCGCCCAAGAAAATCATATCTATGTACCGCACTAATGAATCCATCCACCACGCTGTCCCACAACGGCCGATTCAACGATCCGGTTCCAATATTGATTTCAGGATTCAATTCGGGGTCGGCCGGTGGTGCGTGGGGGCCGTCTCGCCTGTGATTATACGAATGGAAATCGAGCACCACAAACCGGCCTGTATTTTTCTCGATTTTGCTCAGTTCCTTCCCGAGAGTCTGGTAAAAGCGATCGTGTTCTGCCAGTGATTCCTCGACAACCGATTTGTCCGGCGGTTTGTTCCAGACCTGGATTCCCCAGGCGTCCCCGGGAGTCCGGTAAATCGCCTGCTCGCGTGGCCGGTTGAGATCAACCTCGAATCGTGATCGTAATGTAAGTATCTGGGTACTGCAGACCTGGGTCCAGTAATCGGAATACGGGTCTTCCTCCCTGAATCGCTGCTCTTCGTCAATCACCAGCAACGGAATTATTTCCGCCCGAAGATTATGGCCAGCATGCAGAGCCACACCAATCAGTGGTCCCGTGCCATGTCGAAACTCCCAGTATGGGCCTATGTCCAACGAAAATTTTGACATTGTTCTGTTCGTTACCACTATATCTGGTCATTTTTCCTCATACTATCACCGAATCCATAGCAGAATTCATTGAGCAGTATCAAAGAAGCTAGCAATCGTTACCAATATTTGCCACGAACGCTGTCCTCGGTACTGTCAAGTTAACTTTAGACTGAACACGAATTTGTTGCAATGATATTTTTAAAACAGCCGCTACCTGTCTCCCGGACAAGAATTTCCTTTGTCTGAGTAATCGATAGTGAACGGCTAAAGCCAGGTGGCGGACCAGATTGAATTGATTGTGAATGACTCCATGAACACTCAAGAATCGTTGTGCCAGTCGGAGAGTTTTGAAGCGACGTATTTCCCTTTCCCGCACTCGATTTGGTTGATGTGATAACTCAGCACGATTGTTAGCATACCGGCTATTTTCGTGTATCACATCTGGAAAAGTTCTCGATGAGCAACCCCGTAGCTCCTCAACTTATCGGTAACAATGCGCGACGTGTTACACGAAAATAGCCAATATGTGAATAATTGTAATATTACATCTTTTACAAATAAGTTCAGTGTACACTTTACCTCATAGACCTAAAAGCCAACCAGGACAAGTGAGTAACAAACTGCCCCTTATATGGCAATCCGTTAGTCCTACCCTATCCCATAAGATTTGTAATATCTACAGCACCTTAGTGTATGAGAGTGCCCGGAAAGACTGGATTAACACCGTCTGTACAGCAATAAGCAGAACCACAGACTCACGCTGAATTTTCTATGAACCTCGATTCCGACACTGCCCAGATCGATATTGCATTTGTGGCCCATTCCGCTCCAGTAGATCAGCTATATCACTCCCTGGGCAGCTCTATCGAGGGCCTTGCGCCTGAAGAAGCCTATGCTCGGTTACAGCAGTACGGCCCCAATGAATTGAGAGTGAAACAGGACACGCCGCTGTACGTGCGGTTCCTACAGCAGTTTAAAAATTTCTTTGCGGTGCTGCTGATCGTCGGTGGCCTCCTTGCCCTGCTCGCTGATAAGCTCGACCCCGGCCAGGGCAATCTATACATCGCCATAGCCCTGTTTGCGGTTGTAGTGCTGAACGCGATTTTTACTTTTGTGCAGGAATACCAGAGCGAAAAAATCATGGACAGCTTTCGCGAGATGCTGCCGGCTATGGTTCGCGTACGCCGCGGCGATGAAATATCGGAAGTCGAGGCGCGCGAGCTGGTTCTCGGCGACATCATGTTGCTTTTTGAGGGCGACAAAGTACCTGCCGACGGGCGGCTTGTGGTCAGCAACGATTTGAAAGTGGATTTAAGCAGTCTTACCGGTGAAAGTGAGCCGGTGCTGCTAGACTGCGACGATTATCAGGAAAACCAGCTCGAGAGTCGCAATATGGTGTTTTCCGGCTCATTGGTGCAGAGCGGTGATGGCGAGGTGCTGGTGTGCCAGACGGCAATGAACACGCAGATCGGCAAGATCGTTCAACTTACCAAGGAAGCGGACACCGTTCAGACTCCTATTCGTAGAGAGTTGCAACACTTCATCAAGATCATTAGCAGCATTGCTATCGTGCTCGGGACATTGTTCTTTCTTGTCAGTATTGCGATTGGCAACGGTGCGATCGTTAGTTTGATCTTTGCTATCGGCATCATTGTGGCCAATGTGCCCGAGGGTTTGCTTCCCACAGTAACCCTTGCGCTCACCATGGCGAGTAAACGCATGGCACGTAAGAATGCCCTGATTAAAAACCTGGAAAGCGTGGAAACTCTGGGTAGCACAACGGTGATCTGCACCGATAAGACCGGCACCCTCACTCAGAACCGCATTTCTGTACACCGCATCGTCACACCCGGCAAGACTTACGCTTTTGGTATTGGCGACGAATTCGCTGGAGCTGAGTTAAATCACCTGCGCCGCATCATGACGTTATGCAATAACGCGCATCTCACCAGTGGTGGGTTTATCGGCGATTCCACCGAAGCCGCGCTCCTGGCTTGCGTGAGAGACATCGAAAAGGTAGAGGATCTCTCGGAGTGCGCACGTCTTAATGAAAAACCGTTTACTTCGGCGACCAAATATATGGTCACCGTGAACAACACCCCGGAGAATGGCCGCGAAGCCTATCTCAAGGGAGCGCCGGAAGTGGTATTCGCCTTTTGCAATCGAGTGATGGTCGGTGATCAGCTGATTGAGCTCGATAACGAAAGCAGGGAATGGTTTAACAATACATTGAACGATATGGCGTCCATGGGCGAGCGCTGTCTTGGCCTTGCTTATCGATCGGTGGATCAAGATGCGGTACCCGAAAATGGATATATCTTTATGGGAATTGCCGGCATGCTCGATCCACCACGACCGGAAGTGCCCGAAGCGCTCGACAGATGTCATGGTGCGGGTATTCGCGTGTTCATGCTGACCGGCGATTATGGACTTACCGCAAAGACTATCGCAGAAGAAATTGGTTTGCTCTCCGATCAGGGGCACGTGATTCAAGGCGATGATTTGGCGGCGATGGATGATGAAACATTATCCGATGTGCTGGAAACCAAAGAGCTGGTATTTGCCCGTATCTCACCGATGCAAAAGCTGCAGATTGTAAAGGCACTTCAAAAGAAAGGAGAAGTGGTTACGGTTACTGGTGATGGCGTCAACGATTCTCCGGCGCTTAAGAATGCTGACATGGGTGTGGCCATGGGCATCATGGGCACGGATGTAGCCAAGGAAGCCAGTGATATGGTGCTGATGGACGACAACTTCGCCACCATCGTTTCAGCAGTCGAGGAAGGTCGCACAATCTTCGACAACATTAAGAAATTTATCGCCTATATCCTGACCAGTAATATCCCTCAAATATTACCATTCATCGCATTTGTGTTGCTCGACATTCCCCTACCCCTAACCATAGTCCTGATCCTCGCTATCGATCTTGGCACTGATATCGTGCCGGCCCTCGGTCTTGGTGCGGAAAGACCGGAGACCGATGTCATGCACAAACCCCCACGTGCACGCTCGGAACGGTTACTGACGCGTAATCTTCTCGGTATGAGTTACGGCATCATCGGCATGATTCAGGCCGCGGCAGGTTTTTTCAGCTACTTCACCGTGCTTTACACCAGCGACTGGCAATGGGGTCAGGACCTCGCCGCCAGTGATCCGGTTTACCGTACTGCGATCACGGCCTTCTTCGCCTCAATCATCATCTGCCAGATTGCCGACGTGCTGATCTGCCGCACGAGACGCCAGAGTATTTTCACAGTGGGTATTTTCTCAAATAAACTGGTATGGCTTGGCATTGGCACAGAGCTTCTGCTGCTGGCATGCATCAGCTATGTTCCGGCATTCAACACCTTCTTCGGCACCGCACCGCTGGAACTGTGGCATTTATCGCTGAGCGTTCCATTCGCGCTGGCGATCCTGATTGGCGACGAAATACGCAGAATATTTGTGAGACGGGAGAATTCTTTCGTTTTAAAGTGGTTGACCTGGTAGGTGCTGTCAAAATTTATGGGCGTATTCAAAGTTATAGATATAGCACCAGTCGGAAGATACAGTTCTCTTTCTAGATTTGGATTGAAGAATTTTGTTAACGACGGAATATTTGCCTGTTCCGGTGGTACCGAGGGCAATTATATTGAAACCATCTCCCGATACCCTGGTACCGAACTGAATGGCATCCAAGGCCCTGCCCTGACCGACTATTGGCTCAGGTTCATTGACTCCTTCCGAAGTCAAAAAAGGAATTTCTGTATTATCACATCACTTGTAAAGGTTGATCTGGCTCAAGTTGACTTTCGGAAAAAGCCTTTGAAGCACTCATTAAATTTGCCTTCTTTAACAATAAACATTGATCAGATACCCGGCATCGTCATTTCTGGCTTATCAGGACTCGGAACGATTGTGATCGTCACTTCAGTCAGTAACAGAACACTAGCCACAGATACTGCATTTTCAAGTGCAATTCGAACCACTTTCGTAGGATCGATAATCCCGTTTTTGACTAAATCTACGAATTCTTTTCGAGCGGCATCAAAACCCAATTTCCCATCAGACTCCAACATCTTGGCCACAACCACTCCTTCGTCCACCGCAGAGTTAGCAGCCAATTGACGGGCGGGCGCCTCCAACGCCCTGGCCAGTATTTTTATCCCCGTCTTTTCATCCCCATCAGTCTTATCCGCTTCTTCGTTCAATGCGGCAATGCATCTTAATAATGCCATTCCCCCGCCGGGCACAATTCCCTCTGAAACAGCCGCTTTGGTCGCGCTAATCGCATCATCTAGCGACTCTTTCCGACTTTTCATCTCTACTTCAGAGGGAGCGCCGACCCGTATAACCGCAACCCCTCCAGATAACTTAGCCAATCTTTCCTCTAATTTTTCTTTATCATAGTCACTGCTGGATTGATCGATCTCTGCTCGAATCTGATGCTTCCTAGCCTTAATATCTTTGGTCGACCCCGCCCCTTCTATAATAGTCGTATGCTCCTTATCCACCACTACCCGCTTAGCGCGACCTAACTCCGCCAGACCGACATTTTCCAACGTTGTACCCAGTTCTTCAGAAATAAGCCGGCCTCCGGTTAGTGCAACTATGTCCTCTAACATGGCTGTTCTTCGATCCCCAAAACCCGGAGCCTTTACCGCAATACATTTCAATGTGCCACGTATGTGATTCACAACTAATGTGGCCAACGCCTCGCCTTCGATATCTTCCGCTAAGAACAATATTGGGCGTCCACTCTGTGCAATCTTTTCGAGCAGTGACACCAGGTCCTTGAGTACATTTAGTTTATGGCTGGTGACTAGGATATATGGATCTTCCAGTATTGCTTCCATTTTCTCTGTATTAGAGACGAAATAGGGTGATAAATAACCTCTATCAAATTGCATCCCTTCTACGACATCCAGGCTAGTTTCAGTGGTTTTGGACTCCTCAACGGCAATAATTCCCTCATCTCCCACTTTATCCATGGCGTCAGCTACCAGTTCACCCATATTGAGCTTATTGTGTGCAGAGATAGTTGCAATTTGGGCTTTTTCTTTTCTCGATTTGACAGGATTAGACATACTTTTCAGCATGTCGACAGCAACTTCCAAACCTCGATCCAAACCCCTTTTTATATCTATACCACTCGCTCCCGCAACCACATTCCGAACTCCTTCAACCAGAATCGCATGTGCAAGAATGATTGACGTACTGGTACCATCTCCCACCGCCTCTCCAGTTTTGACGGCAGTCTGTCTCATCATCCGTGCACCCATATTTTCCACCGGATCCTCAAAATCGACCTCCTTGGCAATGGTAACACCGTCGTCACATACCAATGGATCTCCCCACTCTTTCTCAATCAGAACCGATTTGGATTTTGGCCCCAGGGTAACTCGTATTGCATCCGACAGAGCGGTTGCTCCCTTTAGAATCTTCTCCCTAGCCACAGAATCAAATGTAAGTTTCTTATAACTCATAGTCAGTCACGTCATATTTAGAGATAAACCATATTATACATAGATACTAATTTAGTATTCTTGACCTCAATCAAACAATTCCCCGTCAGTAATGGTTTGGCCAAATAGGGAGATTGCATAAGAAACAGTTTTGGTTCATCGTTAACCCTGAATAGGAAACCGGAGTATTATGGAACTCAAGATGCCCCGTTTGTTGATTTGCACCATAATTTGACCCAGGTTTTGCACAGAAAATTAGCCCATAATAATACTGGAAATCCCTCACCTGAATTGAAGTTGATGCAAAATTAATGGATCCAACCGAAATGCAATTAATTGCCCAAACTGGATCAAATTTGAACGCAAATCAACAGTTCCTACATTCCTACAAGTGACGGGGTACAAATACTAACTTTTTTTCAACTCTAAGCCTTGTAAATCTAGCAAGAGAAATATTGTATCCTTGTAATTACTGCACAAGCAATTCAGTCGCTTATCGTCACGGCCAAATGCCCCGCATCAGTGTCGCCCGGGCGACACGCTCAATGGCGATGATGAGTGATATCGAACGAAAGTCGGGCACTTGTTCACTGACCTTGCCTTCCTTCTTACCGAACTCTTCATCCCCTACCATAAATGACTGCCAGCGGTTGAAAACAGTGTCGACTGCTTTATACATTCTCGATTGTAATTTGTCTTGGACTACCTCCAAAGTCCACTGCTCATTGGCCTGGTTTTGTACCCACTCGTAGTAACTAACTGTGACGCCCCCGGCATTAGCCAGTATATCTGGTAGTACATAAATGCCCCGATCGGTTAGAATTTCATCTGCAGCAGGCGTAGTGGGATTATTGGCGCCTTCTACTACCAATTTTGCCTTGATATTGTTCGCATTCCCACGATGGATCTGATTCCCCAGTGCGGCAGGAATCAAAATATCACATTCAAGTTCAAGTAATTCAGCATTGGTAATAGACATGGTATCGTTCATCCCTACCACTGTGCCATGTTCGCGCTTAAATGCCTGCACTTCTTCCGGGGCCAATCCTTCCTGGCGGTAGATACCCCCTTTACTATCGCTTACTGCGATGATACAGGCACCTTTGCGATGAAAAGCATCAGATGCGACACTACCGACATCACCAAACCCCTGAAGAACAACACGTGCGCCAGAGATTTCCTGTTGTTCGGGAATCAATCCCCGGGACAAAAACCGCTCAGTTGCAAACATGCAGCCTAGTCCAGTGGCTTCATGACGCCCATAAGAACCACCCATTTCAATAGGCTTACCCGTTACGACATGGCGATTGTTATATCCTGGATGCAATACATCATAAGTATCAAAAATCCACGCCATAGTCTGCTCATTTGTATAGAGATCTGGTGCAGGTATGTCTGTGTTTGGCCCAAAAATGTCGTGCATTTCGGTGGTGAAACGTCTTGTTATGCGGCGTAGTTCGTTGTCGCTAAGTTCCTTGGGATAACACACTACACCTCCTTTTGCTCCCCCAAAGGGTAAATTCATCAGCGCACATTTCCAGGTCATCAATTTGGCCAGGGATATGACCTCTTCAATAGTCAAATCCGGGTGATAACGAATACCACCTTTACTGGGTCCAAACACGCGGTTATGAATTACACGAAAACCCTTAATTGATTGGACTGAACTGGACAGGATTTACAATAACCTCTCATAGCAGTGAAATTAACGTGGGAGCGATTACGAAGTATAAACATATAGTTATGTGATTGAAATGCATCTATCGGGCCGCAATGGATCGGGAAATCACTTCATGCAGATTAATGGCCGTCCGGCGATCTGCCCGATTCTCCAGACGACAAAGTGTCGGCGCGCTGCCCAATTCACTATTACGCTCTACGGCACTTTGAATAGCAGGATCAATACGGATCTGCTCATGGTCGTTGAGGTCTTCATAACCTAAACACAACCCATAGACCCGTTGTCTGAGCAAGCTCAATTGAGGGTGTTGGATATAGCGTGGATCCCGAGGATCCGCAATCACCGTATCCGCAGATTCAAGTAATCCCAGACAACGGTCAATCTGACGAAGCAATAACACACCGCCATCAGAGGTGATCTCACCACCACAAAACTGGGCCTCTATCTTGCGGCGATTTAGGGGTGGAAATTCAATCGAAACTTGGGTACAGTTTGTCACAGGCAAAACCTCCGTAAAATCAATTTAAGCAACTGTCTTTTAACGGGTAAAATAGGTTTTGCCTTTTTATTTGTGAAATTTCCGGGCTAGTTTCAGCCATACATTATCGATTACTCAGACAAGGAGCAATGTTTTCCTGGAGACAGGCAACGGCTTTTTAGAAAGCAAATACCGCTTAAAATTCTGCAATCTGACATGTTAACTTGCCAATACCCGTTTCCGGTATATCCTGGGCTGTTCTGGTTGGTGATACTGTTGCTGAGTCCATCCTGGCTTGTGGCCTCCGATGACAGCCAGAGCCCGATTTTCAGTGACCGGTCCTACCCGGACCAAATTACAGCGCTGCAAGGTTCGCTGGAGGCCGCTGGTGAACTGTGGCAAGGACCCCTTCAGCAGCTGTATGATTTAAGCGAACACAGCCCGGTATGGAGCGACGGTACCCGTTTTACCGTACAGGCTGCCAGTGCACTGGACCAACTCAGACAGGCAGTATCCTATGGACTGCAGCAAGGACATTACCTGCTGGAAAACCTTGAACGGGAACTGGTTGCCATCAACACCGGGGAATCCAGGACACAGGACGTCAAATTGATCGAGTTCGATGTCGCCTTGTCCAATTCCCTGATGCACTTCATTTCAGATATCTACCGTGGCCGGATTGATCCGGTAAAAACCGGATTTAAGGTGGTGGCGGAGCGCAAGGATATCGACCTTGCAAACGCGGTTTATGCCCTTTCCAGGGCACCGAATTTTGACCAGGCACTGCGGCGATTTGAACCACGCCTCAGTGCCTATCACCGCCTCAAAAAGGAACTCAATCGATACCAGGCCCTGGAAATGGCGTTTCAGCAACCTGCGTTGAGGGGCCAGGGGACGATTCATCCGGATGAATCGTATTCAGATTCTGGTGCCTTGCAGGCGCTATTGACCGCGTTGGGTGATTATCAAACATCAACCGGAATTGCCGCCGAAACCTACTCCAGCGCCCTGGTTGACGCTGTAAAACGTTTTCAACTTCGCCACGGTCTTGAAGCCGATGGTATCATCGGCCACAATACGTTTGCCCAGCTAAACACTCCGTTGAGCCGGCGAATCGAGCAAATCCAGTTTTCTCTTGAGCGCCTGCGCTGGTTGCCAACCGCAGAAAACGGTCTACACATTGTGGTCAACATTCCAGCGTTTGAGCTGTATGGTTTTGAGGTGAAAGACGCCGTTGAAACAGTGGTGACAAAAATGAACGTTATCGTTGGTTCGGCCATAAACAAGCACGAAACACCGGTATTCGTGGCCGATCTTGAATATTTAGTATTCAGGCCATACTGGAATGTCCCCCGCAGTATCACGGTAAACGAACTGTTGCCAAAGCTGGAAAATGATCCCGCTTATCTGGGCAAGCATCGTTATGAAATCGTCCAGGGCCTTGATGTGGTCAGCTCAACTGAAGTCACGGGCGAGTCTCTTGCGGGTCTCAGGAGCGGGCATCTTCGAATCAGACAACGACCGGGCGAGAGCAACGCGCTGGGCCTGGTCAAGTTCATCTTTCCGAATTCGAACAGCGTGTATTTGCATGATACACCCACACACCAGCTTTTCAGCCAGTCGCGGCGTGATTTCAGCCACGGCTGTATTCGTGTTGAAGATCCGGTCCAACTGGCGGAATTTATCCTGGGAGGCCAGGACCAACAATGGCAAAAAGAAGATATTGTCAGTGCCATCAATGGACAGGACAACAACAATGTAAAACTGTCGAATCACATCCCGGTTCATATTTTTTACACGACGGCGATTGTGCGGGAAAATGGTGATATCAGCTTTTTTAACGATATTTATGGGCACGACCAGAACCTCAGACGGTTATTGACACAACATAATCTGGCCCGATGAGTTCTGTTTGCCTGACCGGTGATCGACCGTGGCTCTTTTGTGTTTGGAAAATTGGAGCTATAATCCGGGGTTCTGATCCGGCGTGGAATTCCATTCGAGCAACCGCCGTAGATGTGCACTTTTACGATAATAATGATTAAGACAAGCTTTGACAAACCTGGATTCACTCGAAAACAGCATCCACAGGCAAATCGCCGCCGTTGGTTTCTGAGATCCTGTGCCGGTGTTGCCACGGGACTTGCCCTGCCCACCGTATTTGCTAGCAGCCAGGCCACAGCAGATCGCAAGCTGGCATTTTACAACACCCATACCGCAGAAAGTGTAACTGCCACCTACTGGGTGCAGGGTGAATATATTGGTGCTGGCCTGGACGACATCAACCGGGTGTTGCGCGATCATCGTACAGAGGAGGTTTACCCGATTGATCTGGGCCTGCTCGATTTGCTGCATACCATGCGGTCAAAAGTCGATGTTCATAATCCTTTTTCAATCATTTCCGGGTATCGGTCAGCAAAAACCAATGCCATGCTCAATCAGAACAGTTCCGGCGTGGCCAAACGGAGCCTGCACATGAGAGGCGAGGCCGTTGACATCCGTCTGCCCGGCTGTGAACTACCAAATTTACGCAAAGCCGCACTGGCCCTGAAAAGCGGCGGTGTGGGCTATTACCCTGCCTCAGATTTTATCCATATTGATACGGGCCGCGTACGGTTCTGGTAGCAGGTTGGGAAACCCATCGCCGGGTTCTTCTGCGGATATCCCGGACCGTCTTCTCAGCACTGTCTTTATACTTTTTACTGTTTGTCATCATCGTTTCCTCTTATGGGTCATAAGATGAGCTAAAACTGTCTCTTATGCAATCAGACTAGTTGGTCCACATTCCGTTGACGGGGTACAGTTCCAGACCAATACTTGGTAACCATCAGATAGTAACGCATCCGCCAAGGCACTTTCCAAACTCCCGAGCCCTAAAACGGCAACAAGCTCCGATTTACCTGGGTGATTCATTCGATTTCTCCTAAGTTGGACATCATCACGGTGTCGATTCGGAATTTTATCAACGTCCGCAATGAGTTGCGACTTCAACCGATCGCTGCAACACATGCATTAAATCTCTCAGCCGGTGTTTCGAACTCAATCCCGACGGCACCACCTCCGTATGGCAAAATTCCAACAGCGGTAACCGCGGCTCAACCTACCCGACCAGCACCGTGGTTAAGGAAGACAGCACACCCTGCCGCGAATTTATCTCTACCATCGTAGTGGGCGGCAAAGAAGAACAAGGCCATGGTACAGCCTGTCGCCATGCTGACGGAAGCTGGAAAACCGTCAGCAACTAGGCCGCCACAGGCTTAAAATTCAGCACCCGAACTAAAAACACTAAACTTCAGACCAATGTGTCCGTTACTCATGCATCGCGTTCGGTATTGATGACACACGCAAATCCTTCAAGATCGAACTGGTCTTGCCAATCTTCCAGGTCAACGGTTAACCTGTTCCGCCAGTTTGGGTACTCACTAATTGTGCCAGGCACGTTCACTTGCTGCGTCTGTAGCAACAGGTCCTCCATCTGAACCATAAATAGCATTGATTGTGATCGTGCCAAGTAGCACTGTATCGACTGGGCTAGTTCGCTGCTCAGGTCTTTAGCCGCGCTCGTCCCGTCTATCGCTTCGTTGGCGATCAGGTTTTCCCGGGCCAGCGCAGTCAAAATTTCAAATCGATCCCGCTGGCGAATCTGCCGCTGTTGTTCCCTGAACTCGTCTGTCGGAAAAAACTTAAGTTGTTCACGCAGTTCGAAGTCGGCTCCCTGCCAGAAGGCTCGCAGCGTTGGCAGGTCGTGTGATCCCGAAGTGCACAACGAGTAACGGGGATAATCCCCCGGCGGTTTGATCGTTCCGTGGTGCCAGTCTTTCTCAAAATTAAGAATGCGATAAGAGAGCATTTTATTGGCATCGAGGGCGTGCCGGACCTCGTCCGGGACGGTGCCGAGGTCTTCACCAATAATCAGGCAATGATGACGATGGCTCTCGAGCGCGAGAATGCCCAGCAAGTCCGAAAAGGGATAAGAGACATAGGTGCCTTCTTTGGGTGAGCGGTTCGACGGCACCCAGAAAAGTCGCATCAAGCCCATGATGTGGTCGATCCGAAGCGCTCCCGCATGACGCATGTTGGCGCGCAAGGTATTTATGAACGGCCGATAAGCCTGGTCACGAAGCGCCTGCGGCTTTAACGGGGGTAATGCCCAGTTCTGCCCGTTCGAATTAAAATCATCGGGCGGGGCACCAATACCCAGATTCAGCGCGTAGTCTGCTTGTTCAGCCCAGCACTGTGCCGAAGACTTTGCGTCGCCAACCGAGAGATCGCGACAGATGCCAATGCACATGCCATGTTTTTTGCCGTTCTCATGTATTACGGATAGCTGCTGCTCGGCATTCCACTGCAGGTATTGGTGAAACTCGATGTCATCGCTATGCTCGTCGGCCCATCTTGTTACCGTCTCCGATTCTGGATCCTGATAGGCTTCTGGCCAGTTCTGCCAACAGTCGATCTCGACATCCTGTCGGTGAAAAGATGCCTGCAATGCCTCGAACAAGGCGAATTTAAATAAATCCTCGCCCCCGTTTTCCTGGAATTGGCGAAACGCCTTGATCCGGACTGAATCAGTATCCTGATACTGTCGCTTAAAGGCTCGATAAAGCGTTGCCAGCACCGGTAACTTGACGTCCCAGACCCCGCGGTAATCTATCAGCTTGAGATCGCGCAATGCCTGCAGTCGAGCCTGTAATTTGCGGGTTTTTACCTGCCGTTTAACTTCGAAGTCATGTTTAAATTCATCGATCGCCTCGACATCGAGGTAAACGGAATTGAGAAAATCACGACTTGAGGGGCTGTAAGGGCTTGCGTTTTCCGGCAAATGCGGAAACAACGCGTGCAGTGGATTTAAGCCAAGCACACTGATTCCGAGTGGAGCAAAGCTCTCGATCACTGAATGCAGGTCGGTAAAATCACCGATACCCCAGTTACGCTTCGAACGCAGCGAAAACAGTTGCAGACTAATGCCCCAGATTTTCCTGCCATCGGCGAGCTCGGGTGGTTGATAGCAGGTTTCGGGCGCGACTATGAGGGTTGCATGTGCTTCGGTTCCGTCATCTACTTTAACGATTAGCCTGTGATAACCGATTGCTTCGAAATCCGGCAAGACGACTTCGAATTGCCTCAGCTGGTCTCCGTTAATCACCGCTTCGTCGACAGAATCCTGCACGCCAATATTCCATTCACCCTGCCGAAGTTGACCACTCTCTTCATAAAGCTCCCAGTTTATCGCCCTGTCGATCTGATTAGCACCAAGCCTCAGAGTCAGGCGTATGGGCACCTCATTTTGTCGGCGTACCACGACCGGAGCGATGGGATGACACCATTTGCATAAATCCACTTCCTCCAGTTTTTGTCGAATATCATCATCATCATTTACCGGCAGCTGTAGCGCTGCCAACAGAGATTGTTTTACTTCAATATCAGGCTCATGTCGCTGACCGCAGATATCTTGATAGTCAAGCGCAATACCGCAGCTGACGCATAGCGCATCGAGTCCCTCGTAATCGGTTATCGGCATCAGAATTCTATTCTGTCTTGAGTACAGGTGAATATTTGCTGCATTCTGGATTCAAAGTCGTCATTGTTTCGAGCGTATCATGCAAACACGTTATTACATCAGTAGTTCAAACAAATGTAGCGAACGCGGCTCAATCTCGACGGACGTGTTCCCGTTGATTATCGGTTCGACACTTACGGTCGTGAGGATGCACTGCCAATGAAACTCGGTTTCCGGCAGCACAAAGTCCACCGGTGTTGCATCAGCATTGAAAACGACCAGTAGCGCCGACTCTTTTTCGCCATCGAAGCGCGGGTCCCTGGCGGGCATCGCTTCAACCGCCAACAGCATGGCGAGAAAGTTGCTGCCGTGGTCATGCCAATCGGCGTCGTTCATCGGCGCACCGTCGGCGCGAAGCCATTGAATATCGGAAAAACCACTGGGTTCAAATTGCGCTTCGCCATGTACAAACCGATCTCGATGCAGCGACAGGTATTCGGTTCGAACCCGTACCAGGGATCGCACAAAGTCGAGCATTTCCCCTTCCTGCTGAAGCGCGGACCAGTCCAGCCAGGTAATGTCGTTATCCTGACAATAAGCATTGTTATTGCCCTGCTGACTGCGTCCGAACTCGTCCCCCGCTAGCAGCATCGGGGTTCCCTGCGCGAGAAGCAGGGTTGCCAGGAAGTTGCGCCGCTGACGCAACCGCAGCTTATTTATTTCCGCATCATCACTTGCGCCTTCGGCACCATAGTTGCTGCTGAAGTTGGCGTTGTGGCCATCCTTGTTGTTCTCACCGTTGGCTTTGTTATGGCTCTCGTTGTAACTGACCAGGTCGTTAAGTGTGAAGCCATCGTGACTGGTAACCAGGTTAATACTAGCCGAGGGTCGCCGGCCGTTATGCTCGAACAGATCACTCGAGCCATGCAGGCTGCGCGCGAGTTCTGGTAACACCCCCGGGTCGCCACGCCAGTAACGACGCACGCTATCGCGAAAGCGATCGTTCCATTCTGCCCAACCGGGTGGAAAAGCACCCAACTGATAACCCCCCGGACCAATATCCCAGGGTTCGGCGATGAGTTTCACCCGGGAAAGCACGGGATCTTCATGGATCGCGCTGAAAAACGTGCCCTCGCTATCGAAACCGTGCGCTTCGCGGGCGAGACTGACGGCAAGGTCGAAGCGAAAGCCATCAACATGCATCTCCGTCACCCAGTATCGAAGGCTATCGATGACCATTTGCAAAACCTGCGGGTGATTCAGATTGAGGGTATTGCCACAGCCGCTGTCGTTGATATAGACTCGTTTATCCTCGTTCGAAAGTCGGTAGTAGCTGGCATTATCGATACCGCGAAAACTAAGCGTTGGCCCCAACTGGTTACCCTCGGCGGTATGGTTGTAGACGACGTCGAGGATGACTTCGATATCGGCCTGGTGCAACCGTCGTACCATGGCTTTGAATTCGTTGCGATCGCCATTGGAAAGGTAGCGTGGTTCGACGGCGAAGAATCCGATGCTGTTGTAGCCCCAGTAATTGACAAGGTTCTTTTTCTCGAGGAAGTGATCGTCGACAAACGCGTGGATCGGCATCAATTCCAGGGTGGTTATGCCGAGTGACTTGAGATAGGAAATCACGCTATCCGATGCCAGCCCGGCAAAACTGCCGCGCTGTTTCTCGTCTATCTCGTGGTTCAGCATGGTAAAACCACGCACGTGGGCTTCGTAAATAACCGTGCGCGGCCAGGGCACTCGGGGCGGTTGATCGTTACCCCAATCGAAAGCCTCATCGACAACCACGGCCCTGGGGACAAACTCCGCACTGTCGCTGCTGTTAAAACTCAGGTCCTGATCGGGATCATCAAGATCAAAGCCATAGACGGCATCGTCCCAACGCACTTGACCGCTGACCTGTTTGGCATAAGGATCAAGCAGTAACTTGCCCGGATTGAAGCGGTGGCCCCGCTTCGGTTCATACGGCCCATGCACGCGGTAGCCGTAATTGGTACCCGGCCTACAGCCCGGAAGGTATGTATACCAGACCTGATCGATGACTTTGAGTTCGAAGCGCTCGGTCTCGCGCCCGGTTTTGGTATCAAACAGGCACAGCTCGACACGGGCGGCATGCGCCGAGAACAGCGCAAAATTTACCCCGTGGCCGTCCCAGTTAGCTCCGAGCGGCCGTGGCGTTCCGCGCAGTTGCCTGTGGTTCATGGTGACTGTATTTTTTCCGTGACCGTTTCCACCCGCTCGAGTCGCCAGATGTCATCGTTGTATTCTCGAATGGTTCGATCGGAAGAGAAGCGCCCGCTGGCCGCGGTATTACAAATGCTCATCTGCGTCCAGCGATCCCGGTCCTGGAAGGTGCTTGCCGCAAGTCGCTGTGCGGCAAGGAAGCTGGCAAAGTCCGCGGCTGTCATCCACTCATCCTGCGGGCATAAAATTCCTTCGACAATCGGATCGAAAATACCGGGTTCCGACAGGCTGAACTGGTTGCTCCGCAATACTTCCATGACCTCGCTCAGGTCGTCGTCGGCGGCGACGATTGCACCCGGATCGTATTGCGGCCGCGCTCGTGCGACTTCTTCGGCACTCATCCCGCAGAGGAAAAAATTCTCCGCACCGACGGCCTCGCGAATCTCGATATTGGCACCGTCGAGGGTGCCGATCGTGAGCGCGCCGTTAATCATGAATTTCATGTTGCCGGTGCCGGAAGCCTCTTTGCCCGCGGTCGAAATCTGTTCGGAGAGATCGCAACCCGGGCAGATGATCTCCATGGTACTGACATTGTAGTTGGGCAGAAACACCAGGCGTAACAGGTCTTTGGTTCTGGGGTCTGTATTAATAACATTGGCGACATTATTGATCAGCTTGATGATCAGTTTGGCGATGAAGTAACCGGGTGCAGCCTTGCCGCCAATGAGCACGCAACGCGGGGTCCAGTCGGTCGTGTCGCCACGGTGAATCCTTTGCAATAAATGAATGACATGCAAAACGTTAAGCAGCTGGCGTTTGTATTCGTGCATGCGTTTAACCTGCACGTCAAAGATGGCATCGGGGTAAAGGTCGACATCACAAACCTGCTTCACCAGCGCTATGACCTTCAACTTGTTAGCCTGCTTAACTGCTTGCCAGGATTCGCGAAATGCGGCGTCCTGCGCCAGCGGAACCAGCTTTTCGAGCTGCTCCAGGTTGGTAACCCAGCCGTTGCCGATGCCGTCGGTTATCAGTTGCGACAGCCCGGGATTGCAGGCCTTGAGCCAGCGTCGCTGTGTGACACCGTTAGTCTTGTTGTTAAACCGGGTTGGCCAGAATTCATGGAAATCCCGAAACAGCCCCTGCTTCAACAGGTTCGTATGGAGCTCGGCGACGCCATTCACCGAGTAACTGCCGACGATGGCGAGATGCGCCATGCGTACCATGGGTTCGGGTCCTTCTTCAATGATCGCCATGCGTTCGCGTCGTTTCACGTCCTTCGGCCAGCGTTCAGTAATTTCGGCAACGAAGCGACTGTTAATCTCGCGCACGATGTCCATCACCCGCGGCACCAGTTGCTCAAGCAGGATGACCGACCAGCGCTCGAGCGCCTCCGGCAACAGGGTATGATTGGTGTAGGCTATGCAGCTTGTGGTGATTTTCCAGGCCGCGTTCCATTCGAGACCATGCACATCGATTAGCAGGCGCATTAATTCGGCCACGGCGATGCTCGGGTGGGTATCGTTTAGCTGAAAGCAATGCTTTTCAGCGAAATGGGTGAAGTCTTCACCATGGCGATTAACCCACTGTCGGAACACATCCTTGAGGCTGGCCGAGGCGAGAAAATACTGTTGCCGCAGGCGAAGTTCCTTGCCGTTCTCGCTGGCATCATTGGGATATAAAACCATGGTGATATTTTCCGCCGCGGTTCTACCCGCAACTGCCTCGGTGTAGCTACCGGCGTTAAATTCATCGAGGTCGAATTCGTTGGTGGCGATAGCCGACCACAGCCTCAGGGTGTTGACCGTATGGTTCTGGTAACCGGGCACCGGAATATCGAAAGGGATCGCCAGCACGTCGTAGGTATCCACCCAGCGCGCGTGGCTACGACCATCATCGTCAAGATAGTGTTCGACACGCCCGCCAAAATGAACCGCCTGTTCATACTCGGCGCGTTCGATTTCCCAGGGGTGGCCGCCACGCAGCCAGGGATCGGGTTCCTCGACCTGGTGACCCGCCACAATTTTCTGGCGAAACATGCCGTACTGGTAGCGGATACCGTAGCCAATCACCGGATATCCCAGCGTCGCGCAGCTGTCGAGAAAGCAGGCGGCAAGCCGTCCCAGGCCACCGTTACCGAGCCCGACATCGTGCTCCTGCTCGACCAGCTCTTCCTCGTCGAGTCCCAGCTGGTTCAGTGCCGCAGTCAGCTCATCGCCGAGATCGAGGTTCAGGGATGCGTTGCGCAGGCTTCGGCCGAGCAGGTATTCCATCGACAGGTAACAGACCCGGCGGCTATCCTGGTTTTCGTAACTATGGCGGGTATTGTTAATGCCATCCATGAGCCGGTCGCGCAGTGTCATCGCGAGCGCTACGTACTCGTAATGCGGTGAGCTCTGGTAATGGTCGCGACCCAGGGTGTGATTGAAGTAACGCCGAAAATCCTGCACCAGGCTCTCGCTGTCACGACCCGGTGGTGCCAGCGCGGCAATTTCTTTTTTATTACGCGTGTTCATGTAGTTGTCAGTCAGTTCTCGTTATCGGTCATTCGAATGACAGGATTAAAGTCGCTAGCGGTGGCAAGGTCAAATTCAACGAATAGTCGCGTCCGTGGGCGGCAATTTCCTCGGCACGGACTTCCCCCAGGTTGCCGACACCACTGCCACCGTAGATGCTGGCATCGCTGTTGATTTTTTCCCGGTAGCAACCCGACGAAGGCACGCCGATGCGATAACTACGACGTATTACCGGCGTCATGTTACATACCGTAATCACCATTTCGCCCGGATTTGAACCGTGGCGTATAAACGAAATCACGCCCTGCTCGTTATCGCTGCAGTCGATCCATTCGAAGCCTTCGGCGCTGAAGTCTACCTGGTACAGTGCTGCTGTGTTGCGGTAGAAATGGTTCAGGTCTCGAACCAGCTGCTGGATGCCGGCGTGCGCAGGCTGATCGAGCAGGTGCCAGTCGAGCGAACTGTCGTGGTTCCATTCGCGCTTTTGCGCGAATTCCCCGCCCATGAACAGCAGTTTCTTGCCGGGATACGCGTACATGAAGCTGTAGTAAAGCCGCAGGTTGGAAAATGCCTGCCACTCGTCTCCGGGCATGCGCTGGATCATCGAGCCCTTGCCGTGCACGACCTCGTCGTGCGATAACGGCAGGATAAAGTTTTCACTGAAGGCATATAGCAGTCCAAACGTGAGCCTGTCGTGATGATAGCGCCGATGCGCCGGGTCCTCCCCGAAGTAACCCAGGCTGTCGTGCATCCAGCCCATGTTCCACTTGTAGCTGAAGCCCAGCCCACCGGTGTAAACCGGGTGTGAAACGCCCGGCCAGGCGGTTGATTCTTCGGCGATAGTGACCGCACCGCTGGCGTGCACCTGCTCGTTCATCTGGCGCAGGAACTCGACCGCCTCGAGGTTTTCATTTTCGCCGTATTGGTTGGGTATCCATTCACCGCGTTTGCGCGAGTAGTCGAGATACAGCATGGAAGCGACCGCGTCGACACGCAACGCGTCAATATGGTATTCCTCGACCCAGAACAGCGCGTTGGCGATCAGGTAGTTGACGACTTCCGGACGGCCGAAGTTAAAAATCAGCGTGCCCCAGTCGGGATGCGCGCCCTGGCGTGGGTCGGCGTGCTCGTAGAGGTTGCTGCCGTCGAATCGGCCGAGGCCGAAATCGTCGCGTGGAAAATGGGCCGGGACCCAGTCCATGATCACGCCGATACCCTGTTGATGGCAGCTGTCGATGAAGAACTTGAAATCTTCCGGGTTACCGAAACGGGATGTCGGTGCGAACAGACCGACGGGTTGATAGCCCCAGGAACCATCGAAAGGGTGCTCGCTGACCGGGAGTAACTCGATGTGGGTGAAACCCATATCCTTGACGTACGCGACCAGGCTTTCGGCGAGCTCACGGTAACCCAACAGCTGGTTGTCGTCAGCCTGCCGGCGCCACGAACCGAGATGCACCTCGTAGATTGCCATGGGTTGATCGAGCGTACTGGCGGCGCGCCTGGCATCGAGCCATGCATTGTCCTGCCAGTAGTAGTCATCGTGGTGCACAATCGATGCGTTGCCCGGGGCCAGTTCCATCTGCCGCGCAAACGGATCGGCCTTCAGAGGCAGTAATTTTCCGCTGGCATCGAGGATCTCGTACTTGTAGTAGTCACCAGCGCAAAGTCCCGGGACAAAGATATCCCAGGCTCCGCCAGTGGGGTGATGGCGCATCGGATGGCGTCGGCCGTCCCAGCTGTTGAACAAACCGACGACACTGACCCGGCTTGCACTGGGTGCCCAGACTGCAAAATTTACTCCCTCGACGCCCTCGATTTCAGTTACGTGAGCGCCGAGTTTATCTGCGAGATTCTTCAGTTTACCCTCTCGCATCAGGTGGCGATCGAGATCCCCGAAGGGTGATTCGAACCGATACGGATCATCGATGGTGTAGCTGTGATCATTTTCGTGGAGGCGTAGTCGATAAGTAGTGACGGGTAGCGGCAGTTTTGCCTCAAACAGACCGTCTTCGTGCACCGATCGCATCTTGATCAGCAATTCGTCGTTGACGTCGACGAGTTCCACCGCCTGCGCCTGCGGTTGAAAGCTGCGCACCGTCCAGTTTTTGGTTGCGCTGTGTGGGCCCAGGATCTTGAACGGGTCACCACGCTGCCCGCGCGTAATGGATTCGTAACTGGATTTCAGAGTTGCCATGGTATTAGCAGTTCATGATTTCTGGTAAAGATGCTTTAAATAAGCATCGATACTGTCGGCCCACTCAAATCTCGCCGCCGCTGCTGTTTTGCGCATGGTCTTCCACTCCGTGGATTTTTTCTGGAACTGGTTTAGGGCGCGTTGCACCGTCGAAACCAGCGCGTCGGCCTGTTCGGTAAGGTTATTACCGGTGAAGGTAAAACCCGTAATATTATCTTTGACGGTATCGCGCAGCCCACCGACGTGGTGCACCAGGCAGGGCTGGCCCGCACGCAGTGCCAGCATTTGACTGATACCGCAGGGTTCGAAAGAACTCGGCATCAAGAATAGATCGCCCTGTTGGTACAGGGCTTCGGCGAGTTCGTCGGAGTACCCACACAGAAAAATGAAATTGTTATGTATGGCCGCGGCTTCGCACAAAAACTGTTCGTACTCCGGATCGCCCGTGCCAACCATGAGCAGCAGGCCATTGTCCCCGAGTACCTGCAGGGCGGCATGCAGAGCGGGTTGTCCTGAAGATGTCGTTTGGCGCATCAAACCAAGCTTCTGGTCGGTAATACGACCGACACTGGTAATCAGCATTTGTGGGCGTTGATCGGTGAGTTGGCCAAGCGTGTTGTGGGCAATGAAATGCGCACTGGCAAGCGCAGGATTACGACTGGCCCATAACAGTATGAGTTCACGCGCCCGCCGCAGCAGTGATGGCCAGTCGGTAATCGTCGGATCTCGATTCTGCGGGTAATCGCAACCGTTGAGAATGCCGAACAGGCTCTTCTTGTCGCGAGCGTTGCGCAAATCGCGATAGAGACCTTCCCCACCATGGTGACCGCTGTCGGGATCGTCCGGGAGCAGGATTTCCTCGGCGTAACTCGGCGATACCGTGTGTACCGTATCGGCCAGGCGTATCGCGCTTGCCACCGGATTAACACAGTCGGACCACTGTGGATCGGCAAGCTGTTTACGTTCGTAAACAAGATCCGGGTACCATTCCTCGAACGAGGAGTCATTATTGGCAAAGGGTCGTATCCCCTGGATTGCCAGGTTATGGATGCTGTAGACGCAACGCAGCGTTTGTAGCGAACGGTAGCCAGGGTCGTAACGACGCAGGATGAGCAGGAAAGCCGCATGCCAGTCGTGCAGGTGCAGCACATCGAGATCAGCAAAGACGTCCTTTTTTATGGCTTCGGCAACGGCTTTGCAAAATAGCGCAAACTTGCTCGAATCGGTTTCAAAAGGGCGCCCGGGAGGGTCATCACAGTAGATCCGACCCGCGCCGCAACTGCTGAACAGGGGATGCTCGATTACGTAGTGATGAACCTTATCGGTACCGACGTCGTCCAGCCGGAAAAGTTTGAGTGACTCGGTACGACCGGCAAACTTGACCCTGAGTACCTGCAATTGCTTCGCGCCATCCAGGCTATCGAATATACCGTAGGCCGGAGTAACAACGGAAACCGTGCAGTTACGTTGTGCGAGTGCTCCGGGGATCTCACGCACGACGTCGCCGATGCCGCCAACTTTGCCGCCGGGCAAGGCACCATTCTCTGCGGCGACTATCAGGATATGAGTCATCAGGTCACCACGTCCGGGTTACTGCGGCCGGTATAATGTTCAATCTCGGCAAGCCGGCCGGCGAGGCTGATCAATTCCCCGAGCGCGATTTGCGGATCCTCAGACTGTCGCTCAGGATCGGGTTCGTGGCCTTCAATATAAACTCGCAGGGTGGCCCCTTCGGTGCCGGTGCCTGACAGGCGGTAAATAATACGAGAACCGCCGCGCAGCAGGATGCGCAGACCCTGTTGCTGGCTGGTGCTGCCGTCTACCGGGTCGGTGTAACTAAAGTCGTCGGCAAGCTCGATCTCGTAGTTACCAAAACGTTGCCCAGTCAATGCATTGATTTGTTGGCGCAATGCCTCGACCAACGACTGTGCCGCCTCGCTTGCCACAGCCTCGTAATCGTGTCGGGTATAGTAGTCGCGTCCATACTGGCGCCAGTGCTGTTGCACAATATCGGCGACCGATTCACCGCGAACGGCGATTATGTTGAGCCAGAATAATACCGCCCAGAGGCCGTCCTTCTCGCGCACATGATCGGAACCGGTACCGAAAGATTCTTCACCGCAAAGCGTGATCTTACCGGCGTCCAGCAGGTTGCCGAAAAATTTCCAGCCGGTCGGTACTTCAAAGCACGGAATATTGAGTCCGGCCGCGACGCGATCCACCGCCAGGCTGGTTGGCATCGAGCGAGCCACACCAGAGAGCCCACCGATATAGCCCGGTACCAGCGAAGCGTTGGCGACCAGCACCGCCAGGCTGTCGCTCGGAGTCACATAGAAGTTCGCGCCAAGTATCATGTTGCGATCGCCGTCGCCATCGGATGCAGCACCAAAATCGGCGGCATCGCTACCGGTCAATCGACGCTGCAAATCGGCTGTATGGGCGAGGTTGGGGTCCGGGTGTTCGCCCCCGAAGTCCTGCAACGGCTGACCACGTAATACACTGCCCTGCGGGGCACCTAGTTGCTGTTCCAGAATGCGATGAGCATAAGGACCGGTAATCGCATTCATAGCATCAAACTGTAATCTGAAAGAGCCACCGGTCAGCAGTTCGCGGATTCGCTGGAAATCGAACAATTGCTCCATCAGCTCGGCGTAATCGGTAACCGGATCAATAACTTCGATGTGCATGTCACCCAACTGTTGATTTCCGGTTCGACCAAGATCGATGTCTGCAGATTCGAGAATATGATACTGCTCAATCTCCCGGCTTTTCTGAAAGATTGCGTCGGTCAGTTCTTCGTTGGCGGGTCCACCGTTGGCGGCGTTAAATTTAATGCCGAAGTCGGCATCGGGACCACCGGGATTGTGGCTGGCGGACAATATAATACCACCAAAGGCCTGGTATTTGCGGATAATGCAGGACGCGGCCGGTGTTGACAGGAGTCCGTTTTGCCCCGCAACAACCCGGTTAAATCCGTTCGCAGCAGCCATCTTGACAATCGTCTGCAAGGCCTCGCTGTTATAGAAACGGCCATCGCCACCGACCACCAGAGTTTTGTCAGAGAACGTTTCATCGCCGCTTGCGATGGAATTGAAAATCGACTGCACAAAATTTTCCAGGTAATGTGCTTGCTGAAACACACGCACTTTTTTACGCAGTCCCGAAGTCCCCGGTTTCTGATCGCCAAACGGATGAGTGACAATCGTATTACAACTCGCCACGTCGGTTTACCTTTGTTCGTGAGTTGCCTGGTGCAACATATCGGGTGTTACCAGCACCACTCCTTTTTCGGTAACCCGAAAACCGCGCTGCTTGTCCAGTTCGTGGTCTTCGCCAATCACCATGCCGGGTTCTATGGTGCATCCTCGATCGATGATGGCTTTGTTGATGCGGGCGTTACGACCGACTTCGACGTCGGGCAGGATGACGCTGCCCACTATCTCGGCGTAGGAATGTATGCGGACATTGGAGAATAACAATGAACGCTTGACCAGCGAACCTGAAATCATGCATCCACCCGAAACCATCGAGTCAATCGCCAGGCCGCGACGGTCTTCCCGATCAAACACGAACTTTGCCGGCGGCATCTGCGCCTGATACGTCAGAATCGGCCAGCTCTGATCATAAAGGTTTAGTTCGGGCGAGACGTTGACGAGCTCCATGTTGGCTTCCCAGAAAGCGTCGAGCGTGCCCACATCGCGCCAGTAGGCGCGTTCACCGGTTTCCATGTCGCGAAACGGGTACGCATATACCTGATATTTTTCGATTATCGACGGGATGATGTCCTTGCCGAAATCGTGCGAAGAATTCGGCTCGTCGGCATCCTTGATCAACTGCTTGTACAGAAACTCGGTGTTGAACAGGTAATTACCCATCGAGGCCAGGCAGAGTCCCGGTTGACCGGGTATCGGCGCCGGCTTGGCTGGCTTTTCATTGAATTCAACGATGCGACCGGATTCGTCGACCGTCATGACGCCAAAGGCGCCGGCCGCTTCCTCTAGTGGCACTTCGAGACAGGCGATCGTCATGTCAGCCCGCATTTTATGATGCGTGGCGATTATGTCGCCGTAGTCCATTTTGTAAATATGATCGCCCGCCAGGATCAGCACGTATACGGGTTTGTGCGTGCGCATGATGTCAAGGTTTTGATAGACCGCATCGGCGGTTCCCTGGTACCACTCGCCCCCGGCGCGCTGCGAGGCAGGAAGAATTTCCACGAACTCATCGAGCTCGCTGTCAAAACGGGTCCAGCCACGCACCAGGTGGCGGATCAGCGAATGCGCCTTGTACTGGGTTAACACGCCTATGCGGCGAATACCCGTATTGATACAATTCGATAGCGGGAAGTCGATGATGCGAAACTTGCCACCGAAGGGCACCGCGGGTTTGGCGCGCCAATCGGTCAGTTCGTAAAGTCGAGAGCCGCGTCCACCGGCAAGCACCAGCGCGAGCGTCTGGCGCGTAAGACGGCTAACAAAGCGCGTGTTTATCTGAACATTCATATTGGGCCACTTAATTTTCGGATTGATCGATAGCCGTGTTAAGTCGAAAGACGGCACTAGCTACAAAAGCCGGTGTCGCTACCATAACCGCAAAATGGTGCTAGGATAACGGAAAAAAGGGTATTGGCAAGTTAACTTTTCAGATTGCAGACTTTAAGCGGTATTTGCTTTCTAAACCGCCACTGCCTGTCTCCAGGACAATAATGCCCCTTGTCTGAGCAATCGATATTGAATGGCTGAAACCAGGTGACGACCTAAATTAAATAGATTGTAAACTACTGCATGGATGCTCAGGAACCGTTGTGCCTGTCGGGGTGATTTGAAACGACGCACTCCCCTCTCCCGTACGCGGGTTGGCTGATGAGAAAGTTCAGCACGATTATTAGCATATCGCCCAGTATCGTGAATGCTATGTGGTATCAGCTCTCGATGGGTGACCCCATAGCTTCTCAGCTTGTCCGTGACGATCCGTCTCGGTTCACCCTGATAGGCCTTTAATATCCGCCTAAAGAAACGCTTTGCAGCAGCACCCACGGCGCGACTGAAGGAAAACATCAATGACTTCGCAATCCTGGTCAACGGCCCGCCACAAGTATTGCTGCTCACCATCGATCTTCACGAAAACTTCGTCAAAGAAGAAAGTATCACCGAAACCTCGGTGTTTTCGTCTTAATCTCCGGACGTACTGAGGACCAAACTTGTTACACCATAAACGTATGGATTCCCGAGTTACGATAATTCCTCATTCTGCGAGCATATCTTCGATATCTCGATGACTCAGATTGAATCGATAGTACACCCAGACCGCCTACTGGATTATTTCGGATGCGAAGCGATGGCGTTTATAAGGATTGTTTCGTGATTTCATCCCAGCATTATCGGTTAACCGAAGTTAACTTGGCAGTACCACTAACGCGCTCAATGCAGCTAAGAAGACGGAAACATTCATCGACCTGATTCCGTAGTTATGGGCCTCGCTACCATGCTGCAGGTAAGTGATTTATACAGGGAGCTGTACTCGGTTTCAAAATTGTCGCTTAGTTGTGGGTCTCGATAATTTTCGTACTGGCGGTTTATTTGTATGTAATCTTCGTTAAGCAGCAATTTTCTCACCTCTCTCAACAAACTCTTTTCCTCAAGATCGATATGTTTTCGCTGCAAGTAGATGTAACGCAGCCCCATTTCTGAAATTTCTTTATTATCTACAAATTCTTCGAGCTCAGCTTTTTTGACTAACTCATAAAAATCAGTGCTGAGTTTACCGATAGACTCATGCTGGAGTTTTATTTCATCGGTTATTTTTTTAAATCCAGTCGTCTTTTTCGA